>X4_Red_Fox__coassemble_44_pt1 | contig 31800 bp, 33 predicted proteins | sample X4_Red_Fox__metabat2_low_PE_004 | metagenome-assembled genome bin X4_Red_Fox
GGCGGGCCAGAACCTTACGGCCGTTGGAAGTCGCCATTCTCTGACGGAAACCGTGGACCTTGGAACGGTGACGGCGGCTGGGCTGGTAGGTACGCTTCATTCGGGATACACCTCCTGTCAAAAATCATATGCTCGACAGCCAAAATGGCCGCAGCAACACATAGAAAATGACCATCACGGTCATGCTGATTCATTATAACCGAAAAACTGCGTTTGGTCAATCTTTTTTTCGCAGCTTTGGGGTGGTTTGGGGGATTTTTTAAGCGCTTGGGGAAAGCCCCAGCTTTTCCAGCACCCGCTGGTACCCCTCGCTGCCCGCCGGATAGGGGGTGGGCTGGAAGTTGTTCCGGCCGTCGATGGAGCTGATGCAGGCGGGGATTACGGTGCGCTCCCCCAGCTGCACTGAGCCGTCCGGGTTCAGCAGCACCTCCTGCTGGATCAGGGCGGTGTCAAAGTCCTTGGGGGCGGTGTTGCCGCCGAAGCTGAAGTTGCCCAGGGAGTAGAAAATCACGCCGTCCTGATATTCCTCAATAGGCTGAAGCACGTGGGGATGGGTGCCGAACACGATGTCCGCACCGGCCTCAATGGCGGCGTGGCCGAAGGACTGCTGCTCCGGGGTGGGGGTGTAGGTGTTTTCCACGCCCCAGTGGGGAGCCACGATCACCAGCTGTGCCCCGTCCTGGCGCAGCTGGCGTACCTGCCGCACCATTTCCTCATGGTCAAGCTGGTAGTAGACCGCACCGTAAAGCCCCACCACCAACCCTGAGGGGGTGGTGACCAGCAGGGACTGCTCCTGCTGGATGTAGGGAATGCCCGCCTTGTCCAGGGCAGCCAGGGTGCTGTCGTAGCCTGCCTGGCCATAGTCCAGGGAGTGGTTGTTGGCCAGGCTCACCAGCTCCACAGCGTTTTCGGTGAGGATGCGGACATAGTCCGTAGGGCCACGGAACACGTGGCGCTTCTGCCTGGGGTTTCCCTGGTCGCAGAAGGTGCCCTCTAAATTCACCAGGGTCAGCTCGTCCTGGTTGAAATAAGGCAGCACGTTGCGGAAGGGATAGCCGTAGTCATCGCCTACGGTTTTGATGAAGCCGCAATCGGCAAAGTAGTTGTTGGGATTGCTGCCCAGGGTGCAGTCTCCGGCGAAAGTCAGCGTCAGGGACTGGACCTGGGGGGCAGTTGTCTGCGGTACGGTGGTCTCCGGGACAGTGGTTTCCGGGACGGTGGTTTCCGTCGGGACGGTGGGCTGGGTCTGCACGGCGGCAGCGGACTGGGGAGCCGGGGCGGTTTCCGCCGGGGAAACCGCCTTACAGGCAGTGACCAGGGTCAGCGCCGCCGCCAGGGGCAGCAGACAAAATAAACGCAGACGGTTCATGCTCAGCTGTTTTCCTGGGCACGCTTCTTCATCAGGCTGCGCATACGGGCGGCGTGATCCAGCTCCCGCTTGCGGATGCGCAGGCTCTTGGGGGTGCACTCCAGCAGCTCGTCGTCGGCCAGGAATTCCAGGCACTGCTCCAGGGAGAACACTCTGGGGGGCGTCAGCCGCAGGGCTTCGTCGGAGCCGGAGGCACGCATGTTGGTCAGCTGCTTGCGCTTGCAGACGTTGACGTTCATGTCCTCGTTCCGGCTGCAAATGCCAACCACCATGCCGGCGTAGACCGGGGTGCCGGGGTCAATCAGCAGAGCACCCCGCTCCTGGGCGGCGGCCAGGCCGTAGGTGACGGCTTCGCCGCTTTCAAAGGCCACCAGAGAGCCAACCTGGCGGCGCTCGATCTCACCCTTCATGGGTGCGTAGGAATCCAGCACGGAGGACATGATGCCCTCGCCACGGGTGTCGGTGAGGAACTCGTTGCGGTAGCCGAACAGACCACGGGAGGGGACCAGGAATTCCAGGCGGTAGCGGTTGCCCATGGGGGTCATGCCCAGCAGGTCCGCCTTCCGGCGGCCCATTTTCTCGATGACGGAGCCCATGCACTCCTCGGGCACGTCGGCCACCATCCGCTCGATAGGCTCGCAGAGCTTGCCGTCGATCTCCTTGGTCAGCACACGGGGGGTGGACACGGAGAACTCGTAGCCCTCCCGGCGCATGGTCTCCATGAGGATGGAAAGGTGCATTTCGCCACGGCCGGCCACGTTGAAGGCATCGGTGCCCTGCTCGGTGACGTGGAGGGACACGTCCTTCAGCAGTTCCTTTTCCAGCCGGTCCCGCAGGTTCCGGGAGGTGACGAACTTGCCCTCCTTACCGGCGAAGGGGGAATCGTTGACGGCAAAGGTCATTTCGATGGTGGGGTCGGAGATCTTCACAAAGGGCAGCGGCTCCACGGCATCGGGGGCGCACAGGGTGCGGCCGATGGTGATGTCGGCCATGCCGGACAGGGCCACGATCTCGCCGGCACCGGCCTCCTGGATGGGGTTCTTGCCCAGACCGTCGAACTCGTACAGGGCGACGACTTTGCCCTTCTGCTTGATGTCGGGGTTGTGGTAGTCGCAGATGGTCACTTCCTGGTTCACCCGGATGGTGCCCCGCTCCACACGGCCCACGGCGATCCGGCCCACATACTCATTGTAGTCAATGGAGGACACCAGCATTTGCAGCGGTGCGGTGGGGTCGCCCTGGGGGGCGGGGATATAGTTGACGATGGTTTCAAACAGGGGGGTCAGATCCTTGCCCGCCTCGTCGGGGCCATAGGAGGCCGTACCCTGGCGGCCGGAGCAGAACACGGTGGGGCTGTTGAACTGCTCGTCGGTGGCATCCAGCTCCAGCAGCAGCTCCAGAACCTCGTCCATGACCTCATGGACCCGGGCATCGGGCTTATCCACCTTGTTCACGGCCACGATGACCTTGTGGCCCAGCTCCAGAGCCTTTTGCAGAACGAACCGGGTCTGGGGCATGGGGCCTTCGGCGGCATCCACCAGCAGGATGACACCGTTGACCATTTTCAGAATGCGCTCCACCTCGCCGCCGAAGTCGGCGTGGCCCGGAGTGTCCACGATGTTGATCTTGTAGTCCTTGTAGTGGACGGAGGTGTTCTTGGCCAGGATGGTGATGCCACGCTCCCGCTCCAGGTCGCCGGAGTCCATGACCCGGTCCTGGGTGGCCTGGTTTTCCCGATAGATGCCGCCCTGCTTCAGCAGCTCGTCCACCAGGGTGGTCTTGCCGTGGTCAACGTGGGCGATGATGGCGATGTTGCGGATGTTCTCCTGAGATACCATATAAAAAAGTCTCCTTTATGAGGTGAAATAACAGATTTTCTCAACTAGGGATTATAACACCTTAACAAAAAGAATGCAAGATATTTGTTGAAATTTACGAAAAAAATCCGCAGTTTTCCGGGTGAAAACTGCGGATTTTTGAAGATTATACAGTTTGTGGGGAATTAGGCAAAGAGTTTTTGGGCAAGTCCCTGCTTTTGCAGCACGCAATACACCAGTGTGCCCAGGCTCAGCAGCACGGCGGCCTCGCCGATGGCCACGTACAATGCGTTGAGCCAGAAGCCGCCGCCGATGTACACCGTCAGCTCCCAGCCCACCAGCACGGCATTGGTGAGGGCGGGCAGCAGCATCCCCAGCAGGGGATAGCCCTTCACCGTCCAGCTCCGGGTGAGCCACATGCCGCCGGCAGCCAGGGCGGTGGCGGCGGTGCCAATGACGAAGTCCAGGGGCAGGGCGGCGGCAAAGGTGAGGTTGAAGACCAGGCAGCCCAGGCTCAGGCCGGGAATGGCCGCCGGGGTGAAGAAGGCCAGCACGCACAGAGCTTCGGACATGCGCATTTGGATGGCCCAGGTGGCGCTGCCCGGCAGCAGCAGGTTCTGCATATGGGTCAGCACCGCATACAGCGCCGCAATCACGGCACCGTGAACCAAATAGCGGGTGTGTTTGTTCATGGGAAAATCCTCCGGTTTCAAAAAAATGGGAACAGCCCCAGCCGTCCCCAAACAAACGCAGAACAAAAAATGAGCGCAAAGCGCCCACCCAAAGTCCCTAGTTTTGTTTACCGACAGGATGGTTACGAACTGTCCTATAAAATTCCGCAGGCTATTATAAAGGAATTTTGGGAAAAAGTCAAGGACTAACTCCCTTGTATTTTGGGAAAAACCGTGGTATGATACCCAGCGCAAAGGAGTGAACAACATGATCGATTTTCAGCGGCTGCATTTGCGCCAGCGGGAAGACTATGAAAAAATTCTGTTCTCCGTCCCCAGCCGGGGCTGTGAGTATTCGTTTGCCAATTTATATCTGTGGGGCAGCCAGCAGGCGGCGTTTCTCCACGGGTGCGTGGCCTTTTTCTCCCATTTTTCCGGCCGCAGCGTCTACCCCTATCCCATCGGCAACGGGGACAAGCGGGCGGTTGTGGAGCTGATTTTGCAGGATGCCAAAGAGCGGGGCATCCCCTGCCGGATCACCAACGTGCTGGAGGAGGACCGGAAGGAGCTGGAAGCCTGGTTTCCGGGAAAATTCCTGTTCCGCACCAACCGGGACAGCTTTGACTATCTCTACACCGTCCAGGATCTGGCGGAGCTGAAAGGCCGGAAATTCCAGAAAAAGCGCAACCACGTCAACCGCTTCCTGGCGGAGCACCCCAACTACCGGGTGGAGCCGCTGAACTGCCAGACCCTTGGCCTGGCCCAGTGCATGGTCAACGACTGGTATACCAAGCGGATGCAGGCGGACCCCCACGGGGACTACCTGCTGGAAAACCTGGCCATGGCCCGGGCCTTCCGGGTGTACGAGGGCCTGGGGATGGAGGCGCTGGTGCTGCTGGACGGGGACGAGGTGCTGGGGGTGACCATGGGCTCCCGGCTGTCGGACAACACCTTCGACATCCACTTTGAGAAAGCCAGAGAGGATGTGGAGGGCGCTTACGCCGCCATCAACCGGGAGTTTGCCCGGTATCTGGGGATGAAATACCCGGATTTGGTGTATTTGGACCGGGAGGACGATTTGGGCCTGGAGGGCCTGCGCAAGGCCAAGCTCAGCTACAATCCGGCGGTGCTGCTGGAAAAATCCTGGGCCTATTTGCAGGAGGATTTCCCCAATGACTGAGGCGCTGATGCAGCTGTGGCAGCGGTGCTTCGGGGACGGCCCGGAGGATATCCAGGCATTTTTCCAAACCGCCTATGCCCCGGAGCGGTGCATGGCCCTCTGGGAGGGCGAGCATCTGGCGGCGGCGCTGTACTGGCTGGACTGCCAGGGGGCGGGGCAGAAGCTGGCCTACCTCTATGCCGTGGGCACCGACCCGGACTTTCGGGGCCGGGGCCTGTGCCGGGAGCTGATGGCGAAGACCCACACCCGGCTGGAAGAACTGGGCTACAGCGGCAGCGTGCTGTACCCGGCGAATGCAGGCCTGCGGCGGATGTACGCCGGGATGGGCTACCGGGATTTCGGCGGCCAGGACCGCTTCGATGCAAAGCCCGGCCCGGCGGTGGACCTGCGCAGGGTGACACCGGCGGAATACGCCGCCCTGCGCCGCCAATTGCTGCCCCCGGACGGGGTGCGGCAGGAGGGTGAGAACCTGGCCTATCTTTCCTGCTTTGCCCAGCTGTATGCCGGGGCGGATTTCCTGCTGGCGGCGGTGCGGGAAGAAGCCAATCTGACGGGCATCGAGCTGCTGGGCGATCCGGCGGCAGCGCCGGGAATTTTGGGTGCCTTGGGATGCAGCCGGGGGACCTTCCGGGTTCCGGGGAAGGCGCCCTTTGCCATGTTCCGGCCATTGACCGCCGAAGCCCAGGCCCCAGGCTATTTCGGCCTGGCCTTTGACTGAGGAGGTGCGCAGATGCAGACACGTTTGGAAGCCTTTGAGGCCATGCTGGCGGCGGTGATGCAGGAGTACCGCCAGACAGCGGAAAAAATGGCAGCCCTGAAAGCCCAGGGCAAGGAAAAGTCCGTCACCTTCCGGCAGCTGATGGCCCGGAAGCTGGAACTGGCCAATATGCTGGCCATGTACCGGGCCTATGGCCTGGCGGAAGAATCGTAAAAGAAGCGCCCGGCGGCTGTCGGGCGCATTTTCTGGCCTTTCCCAGGGAAAACAACCGGCGGTTGTGGAGAAATCCCCTGCTGGTTGAGAGAAAATTTCCCCATACAACCAATAAGCCATTCCAATTTCCCTGGGGAGCTGATACAATGGGAGCATCCAATACAGAGGAAGGGGAACCAACTATGGAAATGACAATCGGAAACAGAATCGCAATGCTGCGGCGGCAGCGGGGACTGAAGCAGGATGAGCTGGCCCAGATGCTGAATGTCAGCCCCCAGGCCGTGAGTAAGTGGGAAAACGACCAGTCCTGCCCGGACATCAGCCTGCTGCCCCAGCTGGCAGCCATTCTGGGCATCACCGTGGATGAGCTGCTCAGCGGAAAGCAGGCCCTGGCCCCGACGGTGAGCATGGTGCCCAAGGAGGAGCGCAAGGAAATAAAGGACATGATGCTGCGCATTGTGGTGGAATCCGCTGACGACGACAAGGTGCGTGTCAATCTGCCCTTGCAGCTGGTGCAGGCGGCGATGGACATGGGACTGGAGCTGCCCCAGATGTCCGGCAGCGATGCGCTGAAGCGTGTAAACCTGGCGCAGGTTATGGAGCTGGTGCGCCAGGGGGCTGTGGGCAACCTGGTGGAAGTGGAGAGCGGAGACGGCGACACCGTGCGGATTTTTGTGGAGTAAGCCATGCGGATTTTGATAGAAAGCAAGGACGGCCAAAATCTGCGCCTGGGGTTTCCCACGGGCCTGGCCCTGAACGCCGGGACCCTCGCCGTAGGCCGGAAGTACCTCAGCCGTTACGGCGTGAGCCGGAAGCAGGCAGCTGCATTTTTGCACCTGCTGAACCAATACCGCCGCCAGCACCGGGACTGGATTTTGGTGGAGGTGGAAAGCGCCAACGGAGATTATGTGCAAATCCGGGTATAAGAAAATATCGCCAGGGAGAAAAAATCTGCCACGGCCCCGAAACGGGATGCCGTGGCAGTTTTTTATGCTCGGGGCGGGGCTGTGGGCAGGGTGATGGTGAAGGTGGTGCCCCGATCTGGGGCGCTGGTCAGCTGAATGCTGCCCTGGCAGATGTCCACCACCCGCCGCACCAGGGCTAGCCCCAGGCCGTTGCCCTGGGTGGCGTGGGAGGTGTCGCCCTGGTAGAATTTCTCAAAAATATGGGCTTGGGTATTGGGGGACATGCCGCAGCCGGTGTCCTGGATGGTGACGGCGACCTGCTGGTCAAGCTGGCGAAGGCAGAGCCGCACCTGGCCGCCGGCAGGGGTGAATTTGAAGGCGTTGGACAGCAGGTTGTTCCACACCAGCTCCAGCAGCTCCTGGTCGGCGGAGATGGTGACCCTGTCGGGAATCTGGGTGTCCAGGTCAATGTCCTTGCTTTCCCACACGTCCTCAAATTGGAGCAGGCTTTGGCAGAGCTGGTCGCTTAAGTCGTAGGGGTGGCAGTTTGGGTAGATCTGCTGGTTTTCCAGCTTGTTCAGCTTCAAAATGTTGGTCATCATCCGGGACAGCTGGCGGGAGCGCTGGGCGATGGCCTTGGCGTAGGCCACACGCTGTTCCTCCGGCAGATCAGGGGCTTGGAGCAGTGTGGCGTAGTTATTCATGGCGGCCAGGGGCGTTTTCAGCTCGTGGGAGACGTTGGCGATGAAGTCGGTGCGCAGGGTTTCCACGCTGGCCAGCTCCTCGGCCATGCGGTTGAAGCACTGGACGATCTCATTGAAGCTTTCGTCGGAGCTGAACCGGCTGATGGGCTTGACCCGGACGGAAAAATCCCCGGCGACAATGGTCTGGGCCGCCTGGACAATGTGGCGGACACTGCGCTGGATGACCAGCTCCCGACGGACAAAGTCTATGGCGGTAAACAGCAGACTCAGGATGACCACATTGCCAAAGGTGAGTTTCGCCGCCAGGGAGAGATTTTCCTGGCTGAGCTGCACATGCAGGCTCCTTGCCAGGGTTACGGAAAACAGACTGATGCAGCATGCGGTGAGGAAGGCAATCAGCAGAAAAAACACCAGATAGCGCTTTAGCGCCAGGAGAAACCGCTTCACAGAATCACCGCCTTGTAGCCCAGACCGTGGACGGTGCGAATTTCAAAATCCTGGCATTCAGCCAGCTTGCTGCGCAGCTTGGTCATGTATACATCTACGGCCCGGGGCGCAGTTTCGGTATCCGGGTCCCAAAATTCATCCATCAGCTGCTGCCGGGTGAAGGTTTTCCGGGGGTAGGACAGCAGCTTGTAGAGGATGAGAAATTCCCGCTTGGTCAGGCTGATTTCCTGACCGTCCAGCGTGGCGGCGTATTCGTCGGCATCCATGGCAAAGCTGCCCACCTCCAGCTTGCGGCTGGCGGCGATCCTGGCCCTGCGCAGCAGAGCGCCGATGCGCAGGTACAGCTCGTCGAGGTCGATGGGCTTGACCATATAGTCGTCGATGCCCATGCGGAATCCCCGCTGCTTGGCGGCCATGTCGTCCCGGGCGGTCATAAACAGGATGGGGATGTTTTGATTCAGGGCACGGACGTTCCGGACAAAGGAAAAACCGTCGTCTCCGGGCAGCATAATGTCGCTGACGATCAGGTCAAACACCTGGGCATACAGGGCATCGTAGGCGGATGGGGCATCCAGGCAGCCGGTGGCCTGGTAGCCGGCTTGGTTCAAAAAGGTGCAGACGGTGCGGTTTAGGTCCTGGTCGTCCTCCAAAACGAGAATTTGAAACATGGAAATCTCCTCCTGCCGCCGGGCGGCTGTGAATGGGTTGGGTATCGATTAGGACTGCTGGTCCTTGGTGGGGTCGTCGTGGTTCAGGAAGTGGGTCACAAACTGCTGCTCAATGGACTGGTAGGCAGACACGACCCCCTGTTCGATGTGCTTGTAGGTATCTACCACGCTGTCCTCGATTTTGTGGTAGGCAGCGGCAGCACCGGTTTCCAGGGCATCCAGAGCCTGGGCGCTGTCCTGCTGGTACTTCTGGAAGGCGGCTACATTGTCGGCATCGGAGAAGGGTGCCTGTTCCGGCGGGGTGGCCTTGGGGGCATCCAGCAGTCCCTCCTGCTGCATCCACTGCACCTCGTCGTGAATGGTCTGCTGATAGGGGCGGGTGGTATAGCCCAGCTCCTGGCGGGCCTTGGTATCGTCAAAATCGTTGTTTCTTGCCAGATTGTACACGGAGAAGGTGGTCATCAGCGGTTTCTTGCCGGTGAGACGGGCCTGCTTTTCCAGACCCTTGGCCAGCTTGTCTGCAAGACCCAGGGGCAGATAGAAGGGGATGCTTTTGCTGTGGCAGGTTTCGTGGAGCATGTCGCACAGCTGCTTCAGGGTGACGGGCTGGTTGGCCAGGATGTAGCACTGGCCGATGCGGCCCTTGTCCACGGCGGCGATGGTTCCCGCAGCCAGGTCCCGGACATCGCACAGGTTGAAGCTGCCCTGGATGCCCAGGGGCATCTCGCCACGGATGATTTGCAGCAGGGTGCGGGTGGTCTCGCCCAGGGCGTGGTCGTTGGGGCCGAGGATGCCGGAGGGGTGGACCACGCAGGCTTTCAGCCCCATAACATGGACGGCATCCAGCACCATCTGGGTAGCCTTGGCCTTGGACTGGGCGTAAGCGCCCACGACCTTGGCCGGGTCATAGGGGTCGAACTTGTCCACCTCCCGGATCTTGGTGCCCATGGGCTGCTCCGGGATGGCTCCGGTGGAGCTGACATAGACCATCTTTTCGCACTCGGGATGGGCCAGCACCTGGGTGATGACGTTGCGGGTGCCGCCGACATTTACGGCCATCAGCTTTTCGGAATAGGCCGGGTCCACGCTGACCATGGAGGCGCAGTGGATCACCACGCTGGTGCAGCCCTGGGGCACGGCAAAGAACGGAGCCAGGGAAGCTTCGCTGGTCAAATCTCCCAGCACCACCTCTGCCTGCTGGGGAACGAAGCGGACGGCGGGGTCGTTGGGCAGCACCAGCGCCCGCACCCGGCAGCCTGCTTCCAGCAGCTGGGAGCAGACGTGGGAGCCAAGGAATCCGGCAGCGCCGGTGACAAGATAATAGCGGTTCGGGTTATTCATGGAAGCAATACCTCTTTCGTAATTTGGTTGCCATTAGCATACAAAAGGGATATTGGGGAATGTTTTGGGAAATGTTTGGGTTTTGTTAATGCATTGGCGCAGCGTTAAAATTCCCCCGAAAGGGCTTGGCCTTTCGGGGGAAGGGGAAATTATGCCAGGTAGATCGCCTTGCAGGCCAGCATGGTTTCGTAGCAGTCCAGCTTGGAAACCAGCTCCAGAGGAGCGTGCATGGACAGAACCGGCACGCCGGCATCCACGGTGACAATGTTGCGGTTGGCCATGTAAGCGGCGACCGTGCCGCCGCCGCCCTGGTCCACCTTGCCCAGGGTAGCGATCTGCCAGATGACACCGGCGTTGTCCAGGGTGGAGCGGACGTGGCCCATGGCCTCAGCAGAGGCATCGGAGGCGCCGCCCTTGCCACGGGAGCCGGTATACTTGCAGATGGCAATGCCGTAGTTCAGCTGGGAGTTGTTCCGCTTGTCGCAGGTCTCCGGGAAGTTGGGGTCGAAGGCGTTGGACACGTCAGCGGACAGGCAGAAGGAGTTGGCGAAGCAGTCCTCCAGCTTCACGCCCTGGGCGTCGCACAGGGTGCCCATGAAGTGCTCGAAGTAGTGGCTCTGCATGCCGGAGATGCCCACGGAGCCGATCTCTTCCTTGTCGGCCAGGATGCACACGGCGGTCTTCTCCGGGTTCTCCACGGCGAACAGACCTTCCAGTTCCGCATAGGCGCACACCCGGTCGTCGTGGCCGTAAGCGCCCAGCAGGCTCCGGTCCAGACCCACCTCCCGGCAGCGGCCGGCGGGGACGATGGTCAGCTCAGCGCTGTAGAAGTCGGCTTCGATGAGGCCGTACTTTTCGTTCAGCAGCTTCATGATATTCAGCTTCACCAGGTCGCTGCCCTCGCCCTCGATGGGTTCGGTGCCCAGGATCAGGTTCAGCTGCTCGCCCTCGATGCCCTTGGCCAGGGTCTTCTGCATCTGGTCGGCGGCCAGGTGGGGCAGCAGGTCGGAAACCATCAGGATGGGGTCGGCATCGTCTTCGCCGATGGTGATGGTGACCATGGTGCCGTCCTTGCGGTAGACCACGCCGTGGATGGCCAGGGGGATGGTGGGCCACTGGTACTTCTTGATGCCGCCGTAGTAGTGGGTCTTGAAGTAGGCGATTTCGGAATCCTCGTACAGGGGATTGGGCTTAATGTCCATTCTGGGGGAGTCCACATGGGCGGCGCAGATGTTGGCACCCTGGGACAGGGGCTGCTTGCCGATGACGGCCAGGGCAATGGACTTGTCCCGGTTGTTGTAGTAGATCTTATCGCCGGGCTTGGCATCCATGCCGGGGGCGAAGGGCTTGTAGCCCCGCTTTTCGGCTTCGGCCACAGCCCAAGCGGTGGCTTCCCGCTCGGTCTTGCAGGCATCCATGAAAGCGGCGTAGCGCTGGCAGTAAGCTTCCATCTCGCTGCGCTGGGCCGGGGTGATGCGGGTATAGCCATTTTTCGGTGCAGTCAGCAGGGACTGACGCAGTTCATCGGTGGTCATATTCAAATTCCTCCATTCAAAAAACGGGGCAGGGCCATGACCCTACCCCTTCGTTTCTTTTATTATATCCAACCGGGCCAAAAATGCAAGACAATTCTTTTGAAACGCCGCTTCGCTTCCAGTATTTTCCAGAACGTAGTCGCACCGGCTGGCGAACCACTCCGGCGGATGCTGGGCGGCGATGCGGCTGCGGGCATAGTCCCGGCTGATGCCGTCCCGGGCCATGAGCCGCTGCACCCGGTCTTCCAGAGGGGCGGTGACGGCCACGGTGCACTGGCACAGCCGGGCAAGGCCTGACTCAAACAGGGCGATGGCATCGATAGCCGCCAGGGGCGGCTGGTCGGCAAGCTGCCGCTGGACCTCCCGGTATACCGCCGTGTGGGTGATTTGGTTCAGCCGCTCCAAATCCTCTGGGTGGGCGAACACCTGGGCGCCCAGCTTTTTCCGCAGCAGCACGCCGTTTTCCACGGTGCCAGGGAACTGGGCCTCGATGGAACGAAGCAGGGCATCATCGGTTTCCAGCAGCTGGTGGTAAATGGCATCGCAGTCCAGGATCCGGCCCCCCAGGCTGGCGATTTGCTTCAGCAGGGTGGTTTTGCCGCAGCCGGTGCCGCCGGTAATGCCCAGGATCATGTTTCTTCCTCCGCATCCACAATGTGGAAGGCAGCGGCCTTTTTCAGCCGGTTCTGCACGGCGAAGGCCACGCCGCCGCCTACCGGGCACCGGGCGTAGACCTGGTGAATGGCAGGGTCGTCCAGCTCCCGCAGGGCGGCGAACAGCCCGGCGGATAGGGTAGTTACGTCTGCCTCCCGGCCATAGGCCAGAGGGGCGCAGCCTTCGTACAGGGGCAGCTCCTCCTCAAAGCACAGCACCCGGTCGCCATCCTGGAAGTGGCGGCGGATGTAGGCGGCGGCCTTCTCCTGGGAGCCGGCCACGATCACCACCGGCTCAGCCGGGGCATAGTGGCGGTATTTCATGCCGGGGGCCTTCACCACCGCATCCTTGTCGATCTGGGCGGTGACGGCCTTGTCCACCACCAGGTCCCCCAGCACAGACAGCAGCTGCTCCGGGGTGATGCCGCCGGGGCGCAGCAGCCGGGGCCGGTCCTCGGTCAGGTCCACGATGGTGGACTCCACCCCCACCCGGCAGGGGCCGCCGTCCACCACGGCAGCGATTTTTCCGTCGTGGTCGTGGAGCACATGCTGGGCGGTGGTGGTGGAGGGCTTGCCGGAGATGTTGGCGCTGGGGGCGGCAATGGGGACACCGGCCAGACGGATGATATCCCGGGTCACGCCGCTGTCCGGGCAGCGCACGGCCACGGTGGAAAGGCCGCCGGTGGTGCGCTTGGGCACGCAGCTGCGGGCAGGGAGCACCATGGTCAGCGGCCCCGGCCAGAAGGCTTTGGCCAGGTCATAGGCGGCCTGGGGAATGTGGTGGCAGAACTGCTCCATTTCCTCCGGGGCGCTGATGTGCAGGATCAGGGGATTGTCCTGGGGGCGGCCCTTGGCCTGGAAAATTTTGGCGACGGCGGCTTCGCTCAGGCCGTTGGCCCCCAGGCCGTAGACGGTCTCCGTGGGGATGGCCACCAGCTCCTCCCGGCGAATCAGATCCGCCGCCAGAGCCGCCGTATCGGGGGCGGAGGCGGACAACAATAGGGTATTCATAGCAAACCTCCCAAAATTGGGGATAATTTATGGGGCAGCTGCCAAAGCAGCTGCCCCGCAAAACACAGAATTACACAGTGGGCTGGTTGGCAGCCTCGATGATCTTGACGAACTTCTCCGGCACCAGGGAAGCGCCGCCGATCAGGCCGCCGTCGATGTCGGGCTGAGCCAGCAGCTCGAAGGCGTTCTTCTCGTTCATGGAGCCGCCGTACAGGATGGAGATGGCCCGGGCATTCTTGGAGGAGTAGAGCTTGCGCACCACGCTGCGGATCATTTCGCAGACTTCCTCAGCCTGCTCCGGGGTGGCGGTCAGGCCGGTGCCAATGGCCCAGATGGGCTCGTAGGCCACGATGACCTTGCGAATCTTCTCCTCGGGCACACCGGCCAGACCCAGCTTGATCTGCATGGTGATGTGCTCGGCGGTGATGCCGGACTGGCGCTGCTCCAGGCTCTCGCCGCAGCACATGATGGGAATCAGGCCGGCATCCAGGGCAGCCAGCACCTTGGCATTGACATCGGCGTCGGTCTCGCCCATGGCCCGGCGCTCGGAGTGGCCGATGATGACATACTTGCAGCCGGCATCGGTGAGCATATTGGTGGCAATCTCGCCGGTGTAAGCGCCGGAGGGATTGGCGTTGCAGTTCTCAGCGCCGATGCCCACACGGGTCTCCCGCATAGCCCGCACAGCGGCAGGAATGCAGACGGCAGGAACGCACAGAGCCACGTCGCACCAGCGGCCCTTAGGCATCAGAGCCTTCAGCTGGGTCATAAACTCCTTGGTCTCGGAAGGGGTCTTGTTCATCTTCCAGTTGCCGGCGATGACGGTCTTGCGATATTTTCTGTTCATTTTCTTATCTCCTTATAATATCATCAGCATCGAGGCCCGGCAGGGCTTCAACGGGATTGACAAAGTTTAAGCGCTGGGGAAAGGGAAACGGTTGGTCATCCTCGCAGCGAGGCCGTAGCAGAGGCGGGGGAAAGAACCCCCGCCCCCATAGGACCGGGCAGATCCCGGTGCGTTCTTACTTATCCTGCAGGCAGGCAATGCCGGGCAGCTCCAGGCCCTCCAGGAACTCCAGGGAAGCGCCGCCGCCGGTGGAAATGTGGGTGATCTTGTCGGCAAAGCCCAGCTGCTCGCAGGCTGCTGCGGAGTCGCCGCCGCCGACAATGGTGATGGCCTCGGAATCGGCCAGAGCCTGGGCAACAGCGATGGTGCCCTTGGCCAGGGTGGGGTTCTCAAACACGCCCATGGGTCCGTTCCAGACCACGGTCTTGGCGCTCTTGGCAGCCTCGGCAAACAGAGCCTGGCTCTTTTCGCCAATGTCCAGACCCATCTTGTCAGCGGGGATGGCATCGGCTGCAACGGTCTGCACGGCGATCTCACCGTCGATGGGGTTGGGGAAGGAATCGGCCACCACGGCATCCACAGGCAGCAGCAGCTTGACGCCCTTCTGCTCAGCCTTGGCCATCATCTCCTTGCAGTAGTCCAGCTTCTCGCTGTCCACCAGGGACTTGCCGATGCTGTAGCCCTTGGCAGCCAGGAAGGTGAAGGCCATGCCGCCGCCGATGATCAGGGTGTCCACCTTGTCCAGCAGGTTGTTGATCACGTTCAGCTTGTCGGAGACCTTAGCGCCGCCCAGGATGGCGACGAAGGGACGCTCGGGGTTGGCCAGAGCCTTGCCCATGATGGAGACTTCCTTCTGCACCAGGTAGCCGCAGACGGCGGGCAGGTAGTCAGCCACACCGGCGGTGGAAGCGTGGGCACGGTGAGCAGTGCCGAAAGCGTCGTTGACGAAGATATCAGCCAGAGAAGCCAGCTGGCGGCTCAGCTCGGGGTCGTTCTTGGTCTCGCCCTTCATGTAGCGGGTGTTCTCCAGCAGCATGACCTGGCCCTCAGTCAGGGCAGCGGCCTTAGCCTGGGCATCCTCACCGGCCACGTCAGAGGCCATGATCACAGTCTGGCCCAGCAGCTGGCTCAGCCGGTCGGCCACCACCTGCAGGCTCAGCTCGGGCTTCCATTCACCCTTGGGCTTGCCCATGTGGGAGCACAGGATGACCTTAGCCTTGTGGGCAATCAGGTATTCGATGGTGGGCAGAGCGGCCACGATCCGCTTGTCGGACGTGATGACGCCGTTCTTGGTGGGCACATTGAAGTCGCAGCGGCACAGCACCCGCTTGCCTGCTACGTCGATGTCTTCGATGGACTTCTTATTGTAGTTCATAATCAATCCTCCATTTTAATCTGCGGGATAGATTCCCGCATTTTGCCAAAATTCTGAAGCGAGGGGAAGGAAAGCTGCCGCAGGGCCTCGTAAGCGGTGATGGCCACCGCATTGCTCAGGTTCAGGCTCCTGGCATCGGCACGCATGGGAATGCGGACGCATGCGTCATAGTGCCGGGCCAAGAAGTCCTCAGGAAGCCCCTTGGTTTCTTTGCCGAAGAACAGATAGCAGCCGTCGTCATAGCGGGCTTCGGTGTAGCACCGGGGCGCTTTGGTGGACAGGCACCACATCTGGCGCACGTCGTTGCGCCGGAAGAAGTCGTCCAGGTCCTGGTAGTCCAGCACCTGCACCAAATTCCAGTAATCCAGCCCGGCCCGGCGCACCGCCTTTTCGGAGATGTCAAAGCCCAGGGGGCGGATCAGATGCAGCCGGGCACCGATGGCGGCGCAGGTGCGGGCGATGTTGCCGCAGTTCTGCGGAATCTCCGGCTCGACCAGAACGATATTCAGCACAACCCATCACCTCTGCGAAAACCATGTTTTCAAAATCCGTTCGTGTCCTATTGTAAGCCAAATGAGCCGTAAAATCAATGCTGAAAATTCACTTTTTTCAACTTTTTATAGTATTCACATAAAAAAGAAAGCTGGGCACGGAAATTTGTTGAAATTGCGGACAATGCCAAAATTCTTAAGAAAAAATCATAAAAAATCCCGGGAAAAAACATGGAAAATCCGCTTGAGTGGACAGGAATTCCTATTTCTTGTGCAAAATGCCCGCCCCAGGCGGGGCGGGCGGGAAATCGGGGGTATGGGATCAGCCCACAGACAGCAGCAGGTCGCCGCCGGAGGCATACCAGGTGGTGCCGGAGGTGCTGAGGGTCTGGCCGTTGGACAGGGTCACGTTCAGCCGCAGGTGTACCTGCTGGTCATCCTCCAGGGCGGGAACGGAGAAGCTCTGACCGGCCAGATCCAGGCTGTAGCAGCTGTTTTCGTCCGGCTGGGCCAGGGGCAGGGACTTCTGATCTGCGCTCTGGCCGTCAAATTCCAGGGCCAGCACCGCTTCCTTGCAGGTGATCTCCTCACCGGCGTTGGTGATGCGGGGCAGCTGGATCTGGGCCGTGCCAGAGGAGATGGTGAGCTTGCCGCTGCTGAAGGCGGAGCTTTCCACCATCAGGTTGCAGTAGGTGTTCAAAGAGGCGGCCATGTTGATGAGGGCATCGTTGGTGACCTGGGTGGGGCTGTTCACATCCACCTCCAGCTGGGTGCCGTCGGCGGCGGTGAGGACGACGTAATAGCAGTAGCCATCCTCGGCATTCAGGTCGGCTTCGGCCACGTACTGGGTGCCGTCAAAATCGCAGGGGATGTTGGCAGCCTCCTCGCCCTCCAGGCGAACCACAAACCGGGCGGCATCCCCCTGGGCATGGCGGGTGGGCGTGGCGGACAGATGCACGGTGGCGCCGTTGGGGCTGCTCCAGGTGCTGGCGCTGAGAGAGACGCTGGCCAGCCCCAGGGGCAGGTCGTCAGAGGTGGGGACGGTAGTGGCGGACGGGCTGTCCTTGCCGCAGCCGCTCAGGCACAGTGCCAGCAGGAAAATTACGGCGGCGCAAAGGGCGAGATACTTATGTTTCACGGGAGGTCCTCCTTGGAAATGTAGATGATGATTCCTTATTATACTGCATCCGGCGGAAATTTGCAACGGTTTTGCGGCGATTTGCCGGGATGGATTTCCTGATTTCGGAAAAATTAAAAAAAAGGATTGCCAAAACGGAAAAACCATGCTATAATACGGCGTGTGTCCGACCAAGGGGCGCATTGCCGGCATTGGGATGTCGCCAAGCGGTAAGGCACCAGACTTTGACTCTGGCATTCGTCGGTTCAAATCCGGCCATCCCAGCCATATCTGATCCGCTAGCTCAGTTGGCAGAGCAACTGCCTTTTAAGCAGTGGGTCCGGAGTTCGAATCTCCGGCGGGTCACCAAAAAGCAGCTATCCGAAAGGATGGCTGCTTTTTGTCGTTTTTCGCTGCCTGAGAAGGATTTTCGCCCAGGTGCAGGCGGCTGCTTTACCGTTGGTCAAAGCCGAATAAGTAGGAGGCCGCCTTTTCCGATGCGATCACCGTGGCAGCGCCAGCCGGCAGCACCCACTTGACTTTGTAAGCGCTGTGCCCCGGCACCACGTTGTTTCGATAGGGAAAGACCCACTTTTTCAGCTCTTTTTGTACGTGTTCCAGGTTAAGCATTGTTCACCTTCTAACTTTCCTACTCGACAAGATACCCAAATTCCGTATGGGGCAGGTAGCGGGCGGATGCGTAATCGCCCCGGTCCAGGCCCTTGCCCCAGTATTGGAAGGAATGGTCTTCGCCGGTCTGGGCATCTTGGATATGGATTCGCCGCTGGCTGTTGGCGGTTTCTCCTGACATGGAGCCTTGGGTGACTTCGCCTGTGACCTCCACCAAATTGCCCGACAGCAGATAGGGGATGTCCAGGCAGCTGGGGATGGTCACCAGCACAAATAAAACCACCAGACCGGCAATGGCCAGGATATGGAGCCGTTTTTCCCACTTCTGGTATTGCAGGTGTTCTTTTTCGCTGGCGGCCTTACGCTTGATGAAGGTTCCCTTTTTCTTCCGGTGCAATAGATACATCCCCAAAACCACAATAGACACGATCACCGTGCCGAAGGTTCTGAATGCCAACAGTGCCATGTGTTTTTCTCCTTACGATTTGTTTCTAGTTTCCCTATTAAATGTTCACCCATAGCAAAAATCAATTTTGTCCTCCAATGAAAATACCAATTGGGGGATTATCCCATATAAAATTATCATCAGCTACTTCGCTCTCCAATGCAATTTCAATTTTATAGATTCCTACATTTTGGGCATTATTATCATCTTCGCTATACATATAGAAGTTCATACAATACTTTTCTTCATCTGTCAATATAAGGTACATACCATCCAATTCGTTTTTTCTTTTGCCATAATTGCTTTCGCTTGATGATGCACAATCGCCATTGAAACTTTGAATATTTCCCTCAATGTAATCGAAAAAAGCAGAGATTTCAGCATCTAAATTCTCAATATTCTGCTTGCTTTCTTCGGAAAATAGACATTTAAGTTTTTCTGGATCCTGCTGCTGATGAGCCTCAATAATTTGCTGACATACTTTATCCGTTTCATTTTGTTCAGAGTGAAACCAGTCATTAAAATACTTGCTAGAGCATCCTGTCAAAGCAAATACGATAACCAAAATGGAAAGCAACAATCTTTCTTTCATATGCTTACATCCTTTACTGGATAATGGCAAAAGTACCTATTGGATTAAGTCAATTTCATTATACTCTATCTACCAAAAGAATGGAAGATACTTCCCCCCAAAGAAATGGCAAAAGCAGAGGCCCTTTTCAGGCCCCTGCTTTGGGAAAGCGGCGAATATACCTAAGAAAAATCCGGCGTGATGGTGCAGGGTTCTTCCCGGAAATAGGGCAGGCCGTCTTGGATGCCCATTTGGATCTTCAAATCCAAATCTGCGTAGTAGCCCTCGTACTGGTACTCTGCCAAAGCGTTGGAATTTTCAATCAGTGCTTTCAAATCCTTGGCCGCTTTCCGGCCCTCCGGGGTGTTGGGGCCGCCGATGGCGGGGCCGCTGCTGCCTTCGTAGACTTCCAAGTAGAGCTTTCGGTCCGGCTCCGGCTGGGTGTAGAGGATATAGGCGTAGGCATTTTCAAAATTCTGGGTCTCGTAGTTGGGCTTTCCGAAGAGGGCCCGGAGTCTTCCATAGGCCGTGGCAGGGTCCAGCGCCAGATTCACCAGCTTGCCGCCGCTTTCGGGAATTTCGGTCAGGCTGGTGTCCTTTGTGAAATCTATCAGCGCCAGCTGCTCCTGCTCCGTCTGGGATGTGTGGATATCCAGCAGAATCACGCCAAAGGGGCTTTCTCGGTGGCAGACTTCCAGGGGTTGGCCCTCTGTGGCCATTTCGTAGATTTTTTCCGGCACGGCAAGCTGGGCTTCTTTTCCGTTATCCAGCAGGATGGTCAGCTTGTAGTCGTCGTCTTCTTCGTCCGGGTTGGCGGCGTGGGTGGCGGTGATGACGGCGGGATAGTGGCGGGGCGGGCCGCTGAGGGCTGCGTTGGCGCAGTAGTGCAGGCCCACGGCAATGGCCAGGCTCACCAGCCCCATAAAAAGCCCTGCGCCCAGCCGCATCCGCTTGGGCGTGCGCAGAACCAGCAGCGCCGTCAAAAGGACGGCGATGGACAGCACCCGGACCACCCAGCCCCAGCCGTCGTCGGCCTCCTGAAGCACCCAGCCGCCCCAGATGTGGTTGACCTGCCAGATGTACACAAACCCAATCAGCAGGCAGGGCATCAGCGGCACCCGGACGTGCATGGCGTTCCACTCCGGCGTTGCGTTCTGGGGCTTATCTCCGAAGAACAGCACCGGGGCGAAAATCAGGCACAGCAGCAGGAAGGGGATGGGGGCCAGCGCCCCGATTTTCATAACCGTGGTGAATTTCACCCCGGCAAAGAGGTACAGCGGAATGGGCGCCAGAACGCCAATGGCAAACAGCGCCACCACGATTTTCATGCCCAGCCGAATGCCCTTGATGTGGTCGTGCCAGCGGGTGCGGTATTCCTCCCGCCACTGGACGGTGGCTTCCTGCTGCTCCTGCTGCTTGACTTGGTTTTCCATGGCAGAGGTCAGGGACAGGTCTATGTCGGCAGATTCCAGCCACTGGGCAAACCGGGGGATGCCCTGCATGTTGGTTTCAATGGCGCACAGCTTTTTGCTGTCCCTGTCCAGCAGATGGATGGAGCGGTTGGCGGTCATCCGGACGGAAGCCACCTGCCCCGGTGCAAAGGCCCGCTCCCGGCCCCAGCTGCTGATGTACAAAAGGGAATTGTCCCGGAAGACGAACAGGGCCCGGTTGCGCCCCGCCAGCAGCATCCACACCCCCAGCAGGAACAGCAGTCCGCCGCTGATGCCCAAAAAGGCGGTGATGCCCGCTTCAAAGGGCGGCGTGTCGGCTACGATGACACCCATAAGCAGCAGGACGAAGCCGATTGCCCAAAAAATCACGCCCAGAATGGCGACGGCTTTGCGCTCACGCACAATGACCACCGGCGTTTTGGATTCCTCCGGCTCTGCATGGCGGCACAGCAGCAGCGCAAGGCTGCCGCCGATCAGCCCCAAGAGCATTCCGACACCGACACCCACTCCGAGCCAATCCAGCGGCTGCTGGCCGTCGGCTAGGAACATCAGCGGCAGCAGGATCACGGAAAAGGCGATGGGAATGCTGCCGCAGAGCGTATAGGGCAGCTTGCTGATGGGAGCCGGCAGGTCATGGGCAGGGCCAAGGGGCTTTGCGGGGGCATATTCCGTCTGAATGGCTTCCAGCTCCGGCGGCTGTTCCAGCACCTGGGCGCAGTGGGGGCACCGGGGCACATAGTCCATCTCCCAGGAATGGCCCTTGCCGCCCATGGGCAGGGGCTGGCCGCAGGCCGGGCAGACCCAGCACCGCTGGAAAATCTTTTTCCGCATCCATTTCAGAAGGAGCAGAGAAAGGGCCGGGATCAGGAAGACCGCCGGGAGCAGCCAGGGGCTGTTGGCAGTGAGAAGGCCAATGAGCAAAAGGGTGAAGCAGATCGCCATGCCGATGAGAAACTGGCTTCCTGTCCGGGCGGCCTGTTTCGTGGCGGTGATGTAGGTTTCGTTGCCCTGGGTCATGCCGGCGTGCTGCATGTCCAGCAGGAACAGCTCGATCAGCTCGTACAAATCGTCCAGGTCATCCACATCGGTGCTGGAAAACTGGTCGTAGAGCTTCTCGTTGACGTACAGTTGTGCCCCTTTTTCGGTGATTTCGATGCGGCAGTGGAGCCGGTTCAGGGCCAGGCGGCCCTGGGAAAAGGACAGCTGGCAGCGGGGATACTGGTCTTTCAGGCGCTGGTAGAGATTGCGCAGGTCAGCATGGCGGTACATAGGCGGCGCTCCTTTCTGGGTGCTGGGGAAAGATAGGAAAATTATAGCATGGCGGCGGCGGTTTGTCACCAGGTTTGTGAAGGTTCTGTTTTGGCAATTGCAGCTTGACAGATTGGTCTATCCATGATAGACTTAAGAAAAGGTCTATAGGCGATAGACCAAAAAAGGAGGCACTTTCTATGGAAGACTGGAACTTGGGCGTGGTGGAGACTCGCTTTGCCCAGCTGATTTGGGACCAGGCCCCCATCCGCTCCGGCGATTTGGTGAAGCTGTGCAGTAAGGAGCTGGGCTGGAAAAAATCCACCACCTACACCGTGCTGAAAAAACTCTGCGACAAGGGCATTTTCCGCAACGAAAACGGCCTGGTGACGGTGGTGATCAGCCACCAGCAGGTGCTTTCCCGGCAGAGCCGCCAATTTGTGGAGGAAACCTTTTCCGGCTCGCTGCCTGCGTTCCTGGCGGCCTTTTCCGGGCAGGATGGGCTTTCCCAGCAGGAAGTCGATAAGATCCAGGACATGCTCCGGCAATGGGAGGGAGGGAAGCAGCCATGACCGATTTCTTTGTGGCCCTGCTCAACCGGGCCTGGAGTGCCGGCTATCTGATCCTGGCCGTCCTGCTGCTGCGGCTGCTGCTGGAAAAGTGCCCGAAAAATCTGCTGCTTTGGCTGTGGGCGCTGGTGGGGCTGCGGCTGGTTTTGCCGGATGTGCCTGTCAGCTCCCTGAGTTTGGTTCCCCAGCACCCGATCGTCCCTGCTGACATTGGGCTGTCTCCCGCCCCTGCCATCCACAGCCAGATTCCCGTGGCGGACCGGGTGGTCAATGCGGTGCTGGCGGAGAATTTCGCCCCCATCCCGGCCCAAAGCGTCAACCCCATGCAGGTGGTGCTGGCCGTGGCTGCCGCCATCTGGGCCATTGGGGTTCTGGCGCTGGTGCTGTACGCCGCCGTCAGCTATTTCCGGCTTTGGCGAAAGGTGCAGGTCTGCGTGCCGCTGGGGAATCGCCAGTATCTGTGCGACGGCATCCCCACCGCCTTCCTGCTGGGACTGTTCCGGCCCAGGATCTGCCTGCCCTCGGACATGGCTGAGGAAAACCGGGACTATGTGCTGCGCCATGAGCTGGCCCACCTGCGCCACGGCGACCACGTGTGGAAGGTGCTGGGTTTCGGGATTTTGTGCGTTTACTGGTTTCATCCCCTGGTGTGGGTGAGCTATGGACTGTTCTGCCGGGATTTGGAAATGGCCTGTGACGAGCGGGTCATTGCCCAGCTGGGGGAGGGCGAGAAGAAAGCCTATTCCTACGCCCTGCTCTCCTGTTCCGCCCAGCGGCGAGGGCTGCATCTGTCCCCGCTGGCCTTTGGGGAGAGCAGTGTCCGCTCCCGCATCCGCAATGTGCTGCGCTTCCGCAAGGCGGGGCTGTGGATGGTACTGCTGGTGCTGGTTCTGGGGGCAGGGTTGGCGGTGTTCTTCCTCACCGACCCCAACGAGCCCCCGGAGGAAACCCAGCCCCCGGAAACCGTCCAGGCGGAACCGGCGGAAACCCTCCCCACGGAAGCCCCCGCCGTCTTCGACGAGCCGATTCCTGAGGGCCTGACGTTCCAGCCCTATCCCGAGGATACGACGTATCCCTACCAGTTTGCGGATTTGCAGGGGGAGGTGAGCAGAGTGCTGGCCGTGGCCCAGACCACTGCCACCGATGCCAATGGCCAGAGCTATACGCAGACCTATCTGCTAACCATGCCCGGCACCATACTGCGGGTAAGTGGGATCCAGGCCGACAGCTGGGAGCTGGTTCAGCGTGGGCAGGCCCAAGGCCGCATCCTCTCCCCGGAAATCGGAGGGTATAGCGGGGGCCATGAGAACTACACCCTGCGCCAGCTGTCCACCGGGCGAACGCCCCTGCACCTGCTGCGGGGCAGCCGCTTTGAAAACGGCACACCGCCCACCGCCGCATCGGCGCTGGTCTGGGATGCCGGCACCAACCAGCTGCTCTATGACTACCACAGCGACCAAAAGATTCCCACGGGACAGCTGAACCGGCTGGCTCTGGCCCTGGTGGTGGCGCAGGAGCGGGCCCCCCAGGAGCCGGTGTCGGTCCCCTCTGTCCCCAGCCGGCTGTTTACCCCCGATGCCGGAGGCCGCCCCACCATTATGCGGGACATTTCCCAGTACGGCAGGCTGCAAAGCAGCTACACCTATATGGCGGACCAGCCTATGACAATCGAGCAGCTGCTGACCATCCTGATGATGACAGGCAGTTACGATACCGCCTATGCCCTGGCTATCCACACCGCCGGCAGCGAAGCCGCCATGGTGGAAAAAATGAATGCCGTGGCCCAGCAATACTGCGCCCAGACCAACTACAAAGACCTCTACGGCAGTGCCGAGGGGCAGTATACCACCGCCGCCGACACCCTGCGCCTTGTCCAGGCCCTGCTGGCAGAGCCATGCCTGCGCAGCATTTGGAGCTGCCCCAGCATGACGCTGGATTTGCCGGGGAAGGAAGATGTGACCTTCCATACCCAAAACTTTCTGCTGGACAACTGGACGATCCCCGAGTTTTATGACACCCGGGTCACCGGCGGCATTGCCGCCACCCGGCTTCAGGACGGAGGCAGCTTTGACAGCATCTGCACTGCCGGCGATTCCGGCCGGGAGATGATCTGCATTGTGCTGGGGGCAAAACGGGTGATGGATCCTGACATGAGCTGGAAGGTACACCGCTTCGGAAACCACGAGGAAATGGCGGCCCTGCTCAATACCGTCCTGGGTGGGTACTAAACATTGCAAAACGGGTAAAATCGTGGTATACTTTGGGCACTATCGCCTTGGAGGAGTGTCCCTATGTCCACACAAGCCCTTTACTATGAAGATTCCCATATAACCCAATTTACCGCCCGGGTAGTCAGCTGCACGGGAGAAAAAGACTGCTATGCCGTTGTTCTGGATGCCACGGCCTTCTATCCTGAGGGCGGCGGCCAGGCCGGGGACACCGGATGCCTTGGCTCCGTCCGGGTGCTGGACACCCAGGAGCGGGACGGGGCGGTGATCCACCTGTGCGACGGCCCCCTGGACGTGGGAGCCGCCGTGGAGGGGTGCATCGACTACGGCCCCCGGTTTGCCCGGATGCAGCAGCACTCCGGCGAGCACATTGTCTCCGGCATTCTCCACAGCCGCTACGGCTGCCACAACACCGGCTTTCACATGGGCGCCGACGTGACTACCATCGACTTTGACTGCGTGATCCCGGCGGAGGATTTGCCGGAGCTGGAAGCCCTGGCCAACCAGGCGGTGTGGGCGGACCTGCCGGTGAAATGCTGGATCCCCACCCCGGAGGAGCTGGAAAACGTGACCTACCGTACCAAGCGGGCGCTGCCCTGGCCGGTGCGGATCGTGGAGATCCCGGGCTACGACTGCTGCGCCTGCTGCGGCACCCATGTTGGGCGCACCGGGGAGATCGGCCTGATCAAGCTGCTCAGCGCCGTGAATTTCCGGGGCGGCACCCGGATGGAGATGGCCTGCGGCGGCCAGGCCCTGGCCCTGCTCAATACCAGCTATGCCCAAAATAAGCTGGTGAGCCAGGCGTTTTCCGCCCAGCTCCACCAGACCGGGGCGGCGGCCCAGCGGATGAACCAGGTGCTATCGGAGCAGAAATACCGCTTAAACAGCTTGGAGCGGCGGATTTTCGGCTATATTGCCGCCGGATACCAGAATCAGGGCGACACCCTCCACTTTGAGGAGGGCCTGGACGGCACGGCTCAGCGGCTGCTGGCGGAAGCCATTGCCCACAGCTGCGGCGGCCGGGCAGCGGTGTTCAGCGGCAGCGACGAGGAGGGCTACGGCTTCTGCCTGATGGGCCAGGGTGAGGACCTGCGGCCCCTGGGCAAGGCTATGACCCAGGCCCTCCGGGGCCGGGGCGGCGGCAAGCCCCAGTGCCAGCAGGGCCGCATCCAGGCAACCGAGGCGGACATTCGGGCGTTTTTTGCCAGACCGGGCTATGGGGCCGGAGGGAAGGAACTGTAGATTTTTCCGGGGGCCATGGATTGGCTGCGGGCCTTGGCCAGCTGGGAAACGGTGACGATTTGGTAGCCCTGTTCCAGCAGGGCATCCACAATTTCCAGAGCGGCGGTGACGGAGCTGGCGGACATATCGTGCAGCAGCACGATGTCCCCGTCCCGGATGTTGCGCAGCACCCGTTCCTTCACAGGGCCGGGGTCCCGGCAGTCCCAGTCCTTGGGGTCCAGCGACCAGTGAAGCAGGGCCAGGCCCCGGGCCTGGGCCACCTGGCGGACGCTGTCGCTGGCAAGACCGCCGGGGGGCCGGAGGAAGGCAGGCTGGCAGCCTGGCGGCAGCAGGGCCTGGGTGTCTGCCAGCTCGGCGGCGATATCCCGGCGGCTCATGTCCTTCATGGCCTTGTGGGAATAGCCGTGGAAGCCGATTTCGTGGCCCTCGTCCAGCATCCGCTGGGCAAGCTCCGGGTAGTCTTTCAGCCGGTAGCCGCACAGCAGGAAGGTGGCGGAAACGCCCCGGTCATACAGCCCGTCCAGCAGCCGCCGGGTATACCGGCCGGAGGGGCCGTCGTCAAAGGTCAGTGCCACATAGGGCACGTTTTCGCTGGCCCTGGCAGGTACGGCCAGAGCGGCGCAGAGGACTGCCCCCTGCACCAGCGCCAGCATTCCGGCGAGACGGCGGCGATTTTGCCAGAATTTCAAGAAAAACATCCCCTTTCTCCCGCCTGTCGGAAATTTCCCGTCAGGCGGGACTTTTTCAGTTTGACGTATCCCGAAAAATAGGATATACTAAAGAATGGAGGGTTGCGGCATGAACTTACGTTGTCCAATTTGCGGCCAGCCCCTGGCGGTTCAGGACCGGCAGTGGGTATGCGCCGAGCATCATAGCTTCGACATTGCCCGCCAGGGCTATGTCAATCTGCTGAGCGTGCAGCTGAAGCACTCCCGAAATCCGGGGGATACCCGGGAGCAGGTGCGCAGCCGCCGGGAATTTTTGCAGGCGGGCTTCTATGCCCCAATTGCCCAGACCCTGATGGACACCGCCAAAGCCCTGGGCGCATCCGGCCCGGTGCTGGACGTGGGCTGCGGCGAGGGCTATTACGGCGTGCAGCTGGCCCAGGCTCTGGGGGCACCCCTGACCGGGCTTGACATTTCCAAGGAAGCGGTGCGCTGCGCTGCCGGAACCTATAAGCAGGCCCAGTGGCTGTGCGCCACCGCCGCCCACATCCCTGTGGAGGACGGCAGCGCCGGACTGCTTACCAGCCTGTTTGCCCTGACGGAAGCGGCGGAATTTCACCGGGTCCTGCGGCCGGAGGGCTATTTTTTTCAGGTGCTGGCTCAGCCGGACCACCTGCTGGGGCTGAAAGGGATCATCTATGACCAGGTCCTGCCCAAGCAGCCCCATCCCCAGGAGCCGCTGCCGGGATTTGAAGGGGTCTGCTCCGTGCCCATTCGCTTTACCTTTACGGTGGCGGGGCAGCAGGTGCAGAATCTGCTGGCCATGACGCCCCATGTGTTCCGCATCAGCAAGGCAGGGGCAGAGCGCTTGGCCAAAACCCAGACCCTGACGGACACCGCCAGCTGTGTGCTGCATGTGTTCCGGCGTTGTTAATTTGCCCGGAAAGCATGGGGCTATGTCTGGAAAAATGTCGAAAAACTGTGTAATTACCCTATGGAGATTGGAAAATGGTAGAAAAACTGGAAGCCATTTGCAACAAATATGAGGAGCTGTGCGCCCGGTCGGAGCAGCCGGATTTCTATGCCGACCCCCAGCGGGCGGCGAAGCTGCTGCGGGAGAAAAACGACTTGGAGCCGATCGTGGACTGCTACCGGGATTATTGCCAGGCCCAGCAGGACATGGACGAGGCCCAGGAGCTGATGGGCGAGCCGGAGATGAAGGAGCTGTGCCAGGAGACGTATGCCCTGGCCAAGCAGAAGAAAGAGGATCTGTTCGCCCAGCTGCAGATCCTGCTGCTGCCCAAGGACCCCAACGACGAAAAAAGCGTGATCGTGGAGATCCGTGGCGGCGTTGGCGGGGAGGAGAGCGCCCTGTTTGCCCACAGCCTGTTTCGGATGTACTCCATGTACGCCGCCAAAATGGGCTGGGGTTTGGAGCTGCTGAACTACAACGAGACGGAGCTGGGCGGCGTGAAGGAGGCGGACTTCATTCTCAATGGCCGTGGGGCCTATTCCCGGATGAAGTATGAGTCCGGCGTGCATCGTGTCCAGCGGGTGCCGGAGACGGAATCCGGCGGCCGGGTCCATACCTCCACCGCCACGGTGGCGGTGCTGCCGGAGATGGAGGAAGTGGACGTGCAGATCAACCCGGCGGACATCGAAATGCAGGTCTACCGGGCCAGCGGTGCCGGCGGCCAGCACGTGAACAAGACCAGCTCCGCCGTCCGGCTGATCCACAAGCCCACGGGCATTGTGGTGGCCTGCCAGGAGGAGCGGAGCCAGCTGCAAAACCGGGAGAAGTGTATGCGGATGCTGGCCAGCAAGCTCTATGAAATCGAGCAGGAAAAGCTCAGCAGCGAGGTCACCGGCCTGCGCCGCAGCCAGGTGGGCACCGGCATGCGCAACGAGCGCATCCGCACCTACAATTTCCCCCAGGGCCGGGTGACAGACCACCGGGTAAACCTGACCCTGTACCGCATCGATGCCGTAATGAACGGCGATCTGGACGAAATCATCAACGCCCTAGCCACCGCAGACCAGGCAGAAAAGCTGAAAAACGCACAGTAATTGGGTAGGGCGGGGGCATGCCCCCGCCCTACGAAAAAAGGAAGTACACTATGGAATTTATCACAAACAGTCCGGAGCAGACGGAGGCCTTGGGGGCTTCTCTGGGGGCGGTGGTTGCCGCCGGAGCGGTGATCGCCTACCGGGGGGATCTGGGGGCGGGGAAAACCGCCTTTACCCGTGGCCTGGCCCGGGGGCTGGGCTATGCCGACATGGTCACCAGCCCCACCTATACCATTGTCAACGAATACCTGGGCGGCCGCCTGCCCCTGTTCCACTTTGACATGTACCGGCTGCAAAGCTGTGAGGATTTGTGGGACATCGGCTGGGAGGACTACCTGGACCGGGGCGGCGTGTGCGCCGTGGAGTGGAGCGAGAATGTGGCCCAGGCCATGGCCGGTGCCATCACCGTATCCATCGAAAAGCTGGACGATACCACCCGGCGCATTACCATAGAAGGAGGGGATTCCCTTGCGGATTTTAGCCTTTGAAACCAGTGCCAAGGCGGCCTCCGTGGCGCTGCTGCACGACGGCGTGCTGGAGGGGGCAGCCTACCAGAATACAGGCCTGACCCACAGCCAGACCCTGCTGGTGATGGCCCAGGATGTGCTGGCCCAGTGCGGCTGCACGGTTTCGGATGTAGATGCTCTGGCGGTGGCGGCCGGCCCTGGTTCTTTTACCGGGGTGCGCATCGGCGTGGCGGCGGCCAAGGGCCTGGCCTGGGGGGCGGAGCTGCCCTGCTATGGGGTGTCCACCCTGGAAGCCATGGCCCTGTCCCTGGGGGCCTGGGAGGGCACGGTCTGCGCCTGCATGGATGCCCGGCGTGCCCAGGTGTATAACGCCCTGTTCCAAGCCAAGGCGGGGACATTGACCCGGCTGACCCCGGACCGGGCCATTGCGCTGGAGGAGCTGGCCCAGGAGCTGGAGGCCGTCAGCGGCCCCATTTTCCTGGTGGGCGACGGCAGCAGCCTGACCTACCGCACCTTGCAGGACAAAATTCCCGGCCTGGTTCTGCCCCCGGAGCACCGGATCCACCAGCGGGCGGAGGGCGTTGCCCTGCTGGCGGCGCAGAAAATCGCCGCCGGAGAACCGGGAGACGGAGCGGCCCTAAGCCCCAACTATCTGCGCCTGAGCCAGGCCGAACGAGAGCGGCTGGAACGGCAGCAGGGAACGACCTAAGCGGCATCGGCGGCGCTGCCAGTCAGCCCTGCCGACATAATATATGCTTACCTACTATTATAGAAACAAAGGAGAAAACGTATCATGGCAACTGTTCACGTAATTGACCATCCCCTGATTCAGCACAAGCTGGCGATTCTGCGCAGCAAGGACACCCCGGTGAAGGAATTCCGGGAGCTGATTGGCGAAATTGCCGGTCTGATGTGCTACGAAGCCACCCGGAACCTGCCCACGGAGGAGGTCACGGTGGAAACCCCCATGGCCATTGCCAAGTGCCGGATGCTCTCCGGCAAGAAGCTGGCCATCGTGCCGGTGCTGCGGGCCGGCCTGGGCATGGTGGACAATATGGTGGCGCTGATTCCCTCTGCCAAGATTGGCCACATCGGCCTGTACCGGGACCCGGAGACCCACAAGCCGGTGGAGTACTACTGCAAGCTGCCTGAGGATGTGGAAAACCGGGTGGTGTTCGTGGTGGACCCCATGCTGGCTACCGGCGGCAGCGCCGTTGCGGCCATTGACTTCCTGAAGCGCCGTGGCTGCAAGAACATCATTATGATGAACATTATCGGCTGCCCTGAGGGGGTGGAAGCTGTGCAGAAGGCCCACCCGGATGTGGAGATCTACCTGGCGGCTCTGGATGAGAAGCTGAACGAGAACGCCTACATCCTCCCCGGCCTGGGCGATGCCGGCGACCGGATTTTCGGCACGAAGTAAAAGAAGAGAGATAAAAACAGCTGCAAGACGTTTGCCTTGCAGCTGTTTTTGCGTATTGGTGAAAAAAGCCTCCGCTCAGAAAAATCCAAGCGGAGGGATCGTTGAGAACTTAGTGATGGTTGTGGGTGTTGTAGCTGCCCTCCATGCCGATGAGCATGCCGCCTCCTTCTGCGTAGAAGCTGCACAGGGCGGTGGTAGGCTCGACGGTGATCTGGGCGTTGGGGTAGCGGCTCAGCACGGCTTCTTTCATGGCCTGGGCCTGCTCCGGGGCGAAGCAGTGGGCAATGCGCAGAAGGCCCCCATCCTGGTAGCCCCGCTCCGTGACCATGTCCAGCAGGACCTGAACCGCCTTCTTCATGCCCCGGGCCTTGTGAACCGGGGCAATCTGGGCCTCCTTGGCTTCGCCGCAGACCCGAATGCCCAGCACGCCGGCCAGCTTGGCCACGGCGGGATTGATGCGGCCGTTCCGGGCCAGGTTGTTCAGGGATTCCAGGCAGAACAGGGTGTGGGTGTGGGCGTGGTAGTCCACCGCCTGGGCGTAGACCTCCTCGGGCTCCAAGCCGCTTTCTGCCAGCTGGCGAAGCTTGTCGCAGACCATGGCCTGCTCCGGGCCGGTGGACATGGAGTCCAGGATGAATACCTTCCGGCCGGGGTGCTCCTCCATGTACGTCTCACCGGCGTGGCAGGCGGCGCTATAGCTGCCGGATAGGGTGCCGGAAATGGTGACACCGTAAATAATATCCGCATCCCCGAAGGCTTCCAGCCACTCGCCCACGTTGGGGCAGGAGGAGCCGGACTTGCCCTTGTGATTTTTCAGGTCCTGCACCATCTGGGCCACATCCAGGCCGGGTGCATCCATATATTCCTTCTCGGCAATGACCTTCATGGGAACGCTGGCAAAAAAAGGATCTCCCTCGCCAAAAATGTTGCAGGAGGAGTCCGAAACGATCTTGAAATTCATGGTGATACCTCGATATCTTTGTCAATCGGTTTTTCAATAACCGCTAACATTGTATCAGTATTGATCTACAATGTCAAGAGAATCTTAAATTAAGTTTTCGGCTATTGACATTTGAGGTGGTGTTTTGTATAATGCCCATGGTGATGATATGAAACAAGAAACCAAGCAGCGCATTGCTGCCTCTGTGGAAAATTTCCGCCTGCCCCGGTATGAGCAGATCCCCAGCGTGGGACTGTATTTGGAGCAGGCTGCCAAATATGTGGCGGGATTTCTGGCCCCTCTTGGGGAGGGCGCTCTGACCTCGTCTATGATCAGCAACTATGTAAAAAAGGGCCTGATCCCCAGCCCGGTGAAAAAGCAGTACGGCCAGGAGCAGATCGCCTACCTGTTTTTCATCGCCGCCTCCAAGAGCGTGCTGTCCCTGGACGCTTTGGCCCGGTTTATCCGCTTGCAGCAGCAGACCTACCCCCTGGACAAGGCCTACGACTATTTCTGCGAGGAATACGAAAACCTGCTGCGCTTTACCTTTGAGCTTCAGGACACCATCGAGCTGTCCGGGGAAGATTCCAGCGACGAAAAGCGGCTGCTGTACACCTGCGTGGTGGCCTCGGTCCAGAAAATCTACCTGGAAAAATGCCTGGAAGCAGTGGACGCCGAAATGCGGGAATCCATATAACGGCCAGGAAAATTGACAGACAAAGGGCTGCTGCACCAAATGAACCGCTCCCTGTCAAGTAGACAGAAGAAAAAACAAAAAGTTTTCTCCAGGAT
>X4_Red_Fox__coassemble_48_pt1 | contig 30658 bp, 20 predicted proteins | sample X4_Red_Fox__metabat2_low_PE_004 | metagenome-assembled genome bin X4_Red_Fox
TTCTACGGCCGCCGGGACGGACGGCACTACCAGCTGGACGCGTACGAGCTCATGATGAAATACAGCCAGAACATGGTCATGTGAGGCCGCATCCCCGATGCCCTCTCCGGGGCCATGGCCAACCAAATGTACGTGGCCAACTTCGACACCAAGGAAGACATGATGGCCTACTACCATGACCTGTCCGCCACTTTTTAAGGTGTAAAAAAGCAGGCTGTCAAAAAGCCTCCTGTCATTCCCAGAGGGCACAGCCACCGTGGGAATCCGTACGCTTACATGGTTGTTTCCCGGAAATTTTGGTTAAAATCGCAACGTTTTGAAGATTAAATTGCCACGCCAGTGTGTGCGCTGGCGTGGCAATGACTGTTTTTTGCGATGCTGTAAGGCGTGCTGCAAGTTTTGCAGCACGCCTTCGTTTTGTGTTTCTTGTTACAGGTAATCCTTGTTATCCGCCGGGTTTTGCTGCCACGGCTCCTGGGGGACCTGCTGGGGGATGGCCTCCGGCTGCCGTCTGGGGGGCATGCCCAGGTCCTTGTGCCGGTTAAAGAACAGGAAGAACGGCTCCGTCACATGGAACAGAATGCTCAGCACCAAGAACAGCACGCTGTTGCCCGGGTCCATGGAGCGGTACACATCGTACAGCGCCATATAGCGGATGATGGCATAGGCAATGCCCACCGCCACCATGGGCAGACACAGCCCCAAAACGCCCACCACCAGGCCCATGACGGTATTGAACAAATATTCCTCCGAGTAGCCGCCCTGAAGGCCCATCACCAGCAGCTGCACCAGCATCACGCCAAACAGCACGATCACCGTAACGCTCAGGGCCAGGTTGGCAATTCCCAGCACCAGCAGCGACTTGCGCTTGGACCGGTTCTCCCCCCGGACCACATAGCGGTACTGGTCGGAAATGGAGCCAAGCAGCCAGCAGTTCGCCACCGGGATCCAGGCAAGCCAGGGCTTATTCAGCCCACGCCGCCGGGCTACTTCATACAGCGCCAGCGCCGTCAGCACATAGCCGACAATGGCCAGCAGCGCGCCGGGGATCCAAACCAGCAGCAGGGACAAAACGGCCCCGATGGCATCTTCTTCATAGTAGTAAAAGGGCATATACATCCGTCTATACCTCCTTTTCAGATTGGATTCAGTGTAGCATATCCCCCGAGCAAATGCAATCTTTTTCTACACAAAATTCCACACAATCCCAGGAATTGTCAAGAAAATGCCGCACCGAACACAGCAGTGCCCGGTGCGGCATCATCGCACGCAATCAGTTCATCAGCTTGCACACCAGCTCGCTGTAGGCATAGGGGTCCTCCAACGGAAGCTCCGCCATCAGCTGGGCCTGGTACATCAGCAGCAGGGCGTAATCCTTGGCCTTCACCGGGTCCTCGGTCATGGCCTTGTGCATGGCCTGGACTGCCGGGTGCTCTGCATTCAGCTCCAGGATCCGGCCCACCGGGTAGGCAAACTCCGGGTTCACCCGCTTCATGTACTTCTCCATCTCGAAGCTCATGCCGGCCTCCGGGGTCATGCAGGCGGGATGGCTGCCCAGGTCCGCAGACAGGCGAACCTCCTTGACCTGCTCGCCCAGGGACTCCTTGACGAAGGTGAGCATGCCCTTCAGCTCCTCAGCCTTCTCCTGGGCCTGCTTCTTCTCCTCCTCGGTTTGCAGCCCCAGGTCCTCAGAGGCGGCATTGCAGAAGGACTTCTCCATGTAGGTCATCAGGGTCTGGGGGATGAACTCGTCCACATCCTCAGTAAACAGCAGCACGTCATAGCCCTTCTTGGCCAGCGTCTCCACCTGGGGCAGCTTGGCGGAGCGGTCCTTGCTCTCGCCGGGGACGTAGTAGATCTTCTCCTGGCCCTCAGCCATGGCCTCCACGTACTCCTTCAGGGACACCAGCTTGCCCTGCTTGTGGCTGTAGAACAGCAGCAGATCCTGGCAGGCATCCTTGTGTGCGCCGTAATCGGACACCGTGCCATACTTCAGCTGGCGGCCAAAGGCGGCGTAGAATTCCTCATACTTCTCCCGGTCGTTGTCCAGCATGGATTTCAGCTCGGTCTTGATCTTCTTCTCAATGTTCCGGGCGATGATGGTGAGCTGGCGGTTGTGCTGGAGCATTTCCCGGCTGATGTTCAGGGACAGGTCCTGGCTGTCCACCACGCCCCGGACGAAGCGGAAGTGCTCCGGCAGCAGGTCTTCGCAGGCATCCATGATCATCACGCCGCTGCTGTACAGCTGCAAGCCCCGCTTAAAGTCCTTGGTGTAGAAATCATAGGGTGCCTTGCCGGGGATATACAGCAGGGCCTTAAAGGACACGCTGCCCTCAGCGCTGGTGTGGATGGTCCGCAGGGGCTTGTTGTAGTCGAAGAACTTCTCCCGGTAGAAGCTGTCGTACTCCTCCTCAGTCACGTCCTTCTTGGCCCGCTGCCAGATGGGCACCATGGAGTTCAGCGTCTCCATTTCGGTGTAGCTTTCGTACTTGGGAGCCTTCTCCTCCTCGCCGTCCTCTGCCGGAGCTTCCTCCACAGGGCGGGACTTGGTGACCTCCATTTTGATGGGGTAGCGGATGTAGTCGGAGTACTTGCGCACCAGGGAGCGGATCTCGTATTCCTCCAGATACTCGGAATACTTCTCCTCCTCGGTGTCGGCTTTCAGGGTCATGATGATGTCGGTGCCGGGGTTTTCCTTGTCTGCCGGCTCGATGGTGTAGCCGTCAGCGCCGTCGCTGACCCACTTCCAGGCCTGGTCCTGGCCGTACTTTTTGGTGATCACCGTAATGGAGGAGGCCACCATGAAGGCGGAGTAGAAGCCCACGCCGAACTGGCCGATGATGTCAATGTCCTCATTCTTCTCCATAGCCTGCTTGAAGCCCAGAGAGCCGGACTTGGCGATGGTGCCCAGGTTTTCTTCCAGCTCTTCTCTGGACATGCCGATGCCGTTGTCGGAAACGGTCAGAGTCCGATTCTCCTGGTCCCGGGTGATGGTGATGGCAAACTCATCCCGGGAGATGCCCACCTTGTCATCGGTCAGGGCGGTGTAGGCCAGCTTGTCGATGGCATCGGAGGCATTGGACAGAATTTCCCGCAGGAAAATCTCCCGATGGGTATAAATGGAGTTGATCATCAGGTCCAGCAGGCGCTGGGACTCTGCTTTGAATTGCTGCTTTTCCATAAAACGTTCACGTCCTTCGTTGTTTTAGCACTCTAATTAGCTGAGTGCTAATATTATACCGCCCTTTCCGGAAAATGCAAGTCCTTTCTAAAAAAATTCTTCATTTATTCATAAATGCCGGCAGCATTCTTGCCCAGCTTTCGCCGGAACAGGCGGATTTGCCCTTGATTATTCCGAAATTTCTGGTACAATTATGGTGTGAAAATATGGAATAGTAAGGAGTTTCGTTAGTCATGATTACTGTTAACAATCTGGGTATGCAGTTCGGCGGCCAGTGGCTGTTCCAGCACGTGGACCTGCAATTTCTGCCCGGCAACTGCTACGGCATCATCGGCGCCAACGGTGCCGGCAAATCCACCTTCCTGCGCATTCTCACCGGGGAGCTGGACTCCACCACCGGCTCCATCTCCATCGAGCCGGGCAAGCGGGTGTCCGTACTGAAGCAGAACCAGAACGCCTACGACGAGTATACCATCCTGGACACCGTGATTATGGGCAACCAGCATCTGTACCAGGTGATGAAGGAAAAGGATGCCATCTACGAAAAGCCGGACTTCTCCGACGAGGACGGCCTGCGGGCTGCCGACCTGGAAGCGGAGTTTGCGGAGATGGGCGGCTGGGAAGCCGAGTCCGATGCCTCCCGGCTGCTGCAAGGTCTGGGCATCGGCACCGAGCTGCACTATGACAACATGGCCGACACCGACCCCCGTCTGAAGGTGAAGGTGCTGCTGGCCCAGGCTCTGTTCGGCAATCCCGACATCATCATGCTGGACGAGCCTACCAACAACCTGGATATCGAGGCCATCAACTGGCTGGAAGACTTCCTGCTGGATTTCCCCGGCATGGTCATCGCCGTGTCCCACGACCGCCACTTCCTGAACACCGTGTGTACCCACACCGTGGATATCGACTACGGCAAGATCAAGATGTACGTGGGCAACTACGACTTCTGGTACGAGTCCTCCCAGATGGTGCAGGCCATGCTGCGCAACAAGAACAAGAAGAACCAGGAGAAGATCGAAGAATTGCAGCTGTTCATCCAGCGTTTCTCCGCCAACAAGTCCAAGGCCAAGCAGGCCACGGCCCGGCGTAAGCTGCTGGACAAGCTGACCGTGGAGGAAATGCCCTGCTCCACCCGGCGCTACCCCTTCGTGGGCTTCCAGCAGGAGCGGGAGCTGGGCAAGGACGTGCTCACCGTCAAGGATGTGTCCGTCACCATCGATGGCGTGAAGCTGCTGGACAAGGTCTACTTCTCCGTGGGCCGCAACGACAAGATCGCCTTCGTCGGTGAAAACGAGCTGGCTCAGACCGCCCTGTTCAAGGTCCTTATGGGCGAGCTGGAACCGGACGAGGGCAGCATCAAGTGGGGCATCTCCACGGTGCGCAGCTATCTGCCCAAGGACAACTCCGAGTATTTTGAGGGCAACACCATGGAGCTGGTGGACTGGCTGCGCCAGTACTCCGCCAAGAAGGACGACGTGTACCTGCGGGGCTTCCTGGGCCGGATGCTGTTCTCCAATGAGGACGTGTTCAAGCCGGTGAACGTCCTCTCCGGCGGCGAGAAGGTGCGCTGCATGCTCAGCAAGATGATGCTCTCCGGGGCCAACGTGGTGCTGCTGGACCAGCCCACCAACCACCTGGACATGGAATCCATCCAGGCTGTGAACAAGGGCCTGGAAGCCTTCCCCGGCGTGGTGCTGCTGGCCTCCCACGACCACGAAATGCTCACCTCCACCTGTAACCGGGTCATCGCCTTCCAGCCCGACGGCACCATCATCGACAAGTACGGCACCTACGACGACTATCTGGCCTGGATGGCGGAGAACAAAAAATAAGCGCATCTGCGCAGGAGAATCACAACATGGAAAAAATTCTTGATATCATTACCCAAAAAATGCGCCGGGCCTTCGCCGACGCAGGATATGACCCGGACTTCGGCCGGGTCAGCGTGTCCAACCGGCCGGACCTGTGCGAATACCAGTGCAACGGCGCTCTGGCCGCTGCCAAGACCTATAAATGCGCCCCCATTCAAATCGCCCAGGCCGTGGTGCAGAAGCTGGATGCCGCCGACTACTCCCTGGTGGAGGCGGTGATGCCCGGCTTTATCAACCTGAAGCTGTCCGACCGCTTTCTGACGGACTATCTGGAAGCCATGCGCACCGCCCCGGACTTCGGCGTGGCCAAAGTCGGCGACGGCAAGACCATCGTGGTGGACTACGGCGGCGCCAACGTGGCCAAGCCCCTGCACATCGGCCACCTGCGGCCGGCCATCATCGGCGAAAGCCTGAAGCGGCTGTATCGGTATCTGGGCTACAATACCATCGGCGACGTACACCTGGGCGACTGGGGCCTGCAAATGGGCCTGATCATCGCTGAGCTGTCCCAGCGGCAGCCGGACCTTCCCTACTTTGACCCGGACTTCCAGGGCCAGTACCCGGCGGAAGCCCCCTTCACCGTCAGCGATTTGGAGGAAATCTACCCCACCGCCTCCTCCAAAAAGTCCGACCCGGAATTTTCCCACAAGGCCCACCAGGCCACCCTGGAATTGCAGCAGGGCCGCCGGGGCTACCGTGCCCTGTGGCAGCACATTATGAACGTGTCCGTGGCCGACCTGAAGAAAAACTATGACAACCTGGATGTCCACTTTGAAAAGTGGTTGGGCGAGTCCGATGCCGACCCCTATATCCCCGCCATGGTGGAAGACCTGAAAAACCGGGGCATTGCCGTCCTCTCCGAGGGCGCCTGGGTCATCCCCGTGGCCATGGAAGGCGACAAGAAAGAGATGCCCCCCTGCATTCTGGTGAAGTCCGACGGCTCCTCCATCTACGCCACTACGGACCTGGCTACCCTGGTTCAGCGGATGCAGGACTGGCACCCGGACAAGGTGCTCTACGTCACCGACAAACGGCAGAACCTCCACTTTGAGCAGGTGTTCCGGGCCGCCCGGAAGGCCGGCATCGTGCCCGAGTCTACCCAGCTGGAGCACGTGGGCTTCGGCACCATGAACGGCAGCGACGGCAAGCCCTTCAAGACCCGGGACGGCGGCGTGCTGCGGCTGGAAACCCTGATTTCCGACATGACCGACTTCGTCCGGGCCAAAGTGGTGGAGAACAAAATCGTGGAAGAAAGCGAAGTGGAAGCCACCACTGCCAAAATCGCCATGGCCGCCCTGAAATACGGCGACCTGAGCAACCAGCCCACCAAGGACTACAACTTCGACATGGAGCGCTTTGCCGCCTTTGAGGGCAACACCGGCCCCTACATTCTCTATACCATCGTCCGGGTCAAGTCCATCCTGGCAAAGTACGGCCCCTGGGAGCACCTGCCCATCCAGGCCCCGGTGAATGCCGCCGCCAAGGATCTGATGCTGGCCATCACCAAGCTCGGCCCGGCACTGGAAAGCGCCCTGGCCGCCTCTGCCCCCAACCTGGTCTGCGCTTACATCTATGAGCTGGCAGGCTGCGTCAACAAGTTCTATCACGAAACCCCGGTGCTGAAAGAGGAGAACGAGGCCGTGAAGGCAGGCAACATCGCCCTGCTGGGTCTTGCCAAGAACGTTCTGGAAACCTGCATCCACATTCTGGGATTCTCTGCACCGGACAAAATGTAAGGTATGAAACGACGACTTTCCCTGCTGCTTGCTTCGGCGGCGCTGCTGGTGTGCACCATGGCGCTGTTCCGTGGCTACAACCGTTACACCGCCACCCCCACCCCGGTGCCCAGCGCACCGGGGGGCTACTATGAACAGCCCTTCACCCTGACCCTGGATGCCCCCAGTCAGGGTGCCATCTATTACACCACCGACGGCAGCACCCCCACCGTCGATTCCCGGCGCTACACCGGCGGGATCCCCCTGGAAAACCGGTCCAGCCAGCCCAATGTCTGCAATGCCGTGCAGCAAATTGTCACGGACTGGAAAACCTACACCCCAAACCCTGCCCCGGTGGAGAAGGGCACGGTGATTCGTGCCATTTACGTCAGCCCCCAGGGCCGCACCAGTCCGGTGCTCACCCAGACCTATTTCATCGGGCTGACACCGCCCCAGACCGGCTATACCCTGTCGCTGGTGTTTGACCACGAGGATTTGTTCGGCAGCGACGGCATCTATGTCACCGGCGAGGATTACGACCGCTGGTATCTTTCCGGCAGCGCTGACCCGGCGCCCACCCCCAATTTCCGGCAGGATTTGGAAGTCTGCGCCACCTTGCAGGTTCTAAACGGCCAGCAGGAGGTGCTCAACCAAGCCGTCGGGGTGCGGATGCAGGGCAATTCCGCCCGCTATGTTCAGCGCAAGCGCTTCGTCTTCACCGCCAGGGTGGAATACGGCGGCAGCCAGGTCTTCGATGCCCCGCTGCTGGACGGTGTCCGCTCTCATTCGGTGATGACCAAGGACGTGCCCATGGACGCCATGCTCTGGCACCTTGTCGATGACCGGGCGGTTTCCGCCCAGCGCAGCGTGCCGGTGCGGCTTTATCTCAACGGGGAGTACTGGCAGGACACCTACCTGCTGGAACGCTACGACAACCAGTATTTCCGCCAATATTACAACGTCTCCAACCCCATCGTCGTCAAGGACAACGTCCCCAAGCCGGATACCCTTCCCGCCAGCGAAGAGGGGTCCTATGAGGAGTTCATGTTCTGGGCAGACCATACCGACTTCTCCCAGCCGGAAAACTACGCCCAGCTGCTCCAAGAGGTGGATATGCAGAGCTATATCGACTACATTTCCATCAATTACTACCTGTGCAACTATGATTTTTCCCAGTGGCACAACTGCATTCTGTGGCGCAGTCCCGCCAAAATCGACACCGGCTACTGGGACAGGCGCTGGCGCTGGTGCCTGTATGACGTGGATGCCGGATACTACGCCGCCTTCACCGATTACCCCGGCCCGCCCAGTGAAATCAACGTGTTCAACCAGCCATTTCCCCAGACGGACATCATCCTGAACCAGAACACCCTGTTCCTGGCGCTGAAGCAAAACCCGGACAGCCGCAGGCAGTTTGTGCTGTCCTTCATGGACATCGGTAACTGTAACTTCGCCCCGGAGCGGATCGCCCCGGTCCTTGCCCAGTATGGTCTGGATTTGAACTGGAACGACGGCTTTTTCCGGGACCGCCCTGCCCAGGCCGCCCAGCACCTGGCCCAGGAGTTCGGCCTGACCGGCACTCTGGAAACGGTGGCCATCACCGCAAGCGAGCCTGCCCTTGGCTCGGTGCAGGTGAACACCTCAGTGGTGGATTTGTCTGACGGCAGCTGGTCCGGCCAGTATTTTACCGACTACGCCATCACCCTCACCGCCCAGCCCGCCCCTGGTGCTAAATTCGTCGGCTGGCAGGGGGATGTGGAAAGCGACCAAAGCACCATTACCGTCCCCATGGATGGCGGCGTTCATTTGGAAGCTGTATTTGCCGAACAATGACCAGTAGATGGAGGTGGTATCCACTTTGAAATCCAGATTTCTTTATCTGATCGCATCTCTCCTGCTGCTGGTTTTCTCACTTTTTCTGTTTTCCTGGCTTCCCGGCAAAATCTATCCGCTGCCGCCCCAGCCTTCCGTTCCCAGTGGTTACTATGAATCCGCCTTTTCCCTGTCCTTTCAAGTCCCCTCAGGATGCAGCATCTATTACACCACAGACGGCTCGCTGCCTACGGATCGTTCTGCGCTGTATACCGGCAGCATCCCCATCCGGGACCGCTCCCAGGAGCCAAACCGGCTGAACGCCGTGCAGAACGTAACCGCAGACTGGCGAACCTACACCCCGGACCCAACCCCCGTGGCCAAAGGCACCGTCATCCGGGCCATCTGCATCAACCGCCTGGGAAATGTCAGCCAGCCCATCACCTTAACCTACTTCGTTGGCCTTCAGCCCCCGGAATCCGGCCTTACCCTGAGCCTGATTTTCCCGCCGGAGGATTTCTTCGGCCCGGACGGAATCTATGTTACCGGCCAGGACTACGACAACTGGTACACCCAGCCGGATTCTCCACCCCCCCAGCCGGTGCCCAATTACCGCAAGGATCTGGAGATTCCCGCCACCTTGCAGCTGTTCGACCAGAACGCCCCTGTCCTGGAGCAGGCCATTGGCGTTCGCCTGCAAGGCGCTTCCACCCGGGAGGCCCCCAAAAAGCGGCTGACCCTGACGGCCCGTTCGGAGTACAGCGGCATCAACCACTTTACGATGCCCCTCTTTGAGGGGATCAGCTCCCACAGTATCATGCTCAAGGACAATCTGCCCGATGCCATGATGGCCCAGATCGTATCTGACCGCCAGGTAGCGGTGCAGCAGAGCGTCCCCGTCCGGCTCTTTCTGAATGGGGAGTTCTGGCAGGACACCTATATGCTGGAACGCTACGACCAGCAGTATTTCCGCCAGCATTACCATGTGGACAACCGCATTCTGGTAAAAAACGGCTTTTCCGACGAGGATACCGCCCGCTACGAAGCCTTCATGGACTGGGTTGCCCACACAGATTTTTCCCAGGAGGAAAATTACGCCCAGCTGTGCCGGGAGATGGATGTGCAAAGCTACATTGATTACATCGCCATCAACTATTACATGTGCAACTGGGACATGTCCGAGAACAAAAACTACGTCCTCTGGTCCAGCCCGGAGCCTGGCCCCAGCCATTACCAGGACACCCGGTGGCGATGGTGCATTTTTGATATTGACATTTTGGAGTATGCACAATACAATAGCTATACTGCATATCCGCCGGAAATCAACATCTTCACCACCAATTTCTCCGAAACCCGCCTGCCGATTCACGACAGCACCCTGTTCCGTGCCCTTTGCGCCAATGGGGATTTCCGCCGGTCCTTTGTGACCAGCTTTCTGGACATTGTGAACAACAATTTCTCTGCCGAACATCTCCTGCCGGTTCTGGCAAGCCATGGCCAGGATTTGTCGTGGATGAACGGCTACTTTTTAGACCGGCCAGCCTATGCCGCCCAGCACCTGGCTCAGGAGTTCGGCCTGACCGGCACTCTGGAAACGGTGACCATCGCCACGAGCGAGCCTGCCCTTGGCTCGGTGCAAGTGAACACCTCAGTGGTGGATTTGTCTGACGGAAGTTGGTCCGGCCGGTATTTTACCGACTACCCCATAACGGTAACTGCCCAGCCCGCCCCCGGTGCTAAATTCGTCGGCTGGCAGGGGGATGTGGAAAGCGACCAAAGCACCATTACCGTCCCCATGACGGGCGGTGTCCATTTGGAAGCCGTATTTACTCCGGCCTGAGGAGGCACAACGACTATGATACCACTTTATGACGCTCTGCACCCGGAGCCTGAGTCCCGGTTCCGCAACGAGCTGAAATACCTCTGCTCCGAGGGAGAGCTGCAAATTCTCCTGGCCCGGATCCGCCCCCTGTGTCCCCCGGACCGCCACGCCGGCCCCCAGGGTACTTATGACATCCGCAGCATTTACTTCGACACCTTTGACGACCGCTGCTTCTGGGAAAACGAAAACGGCACCGACCCCCGGGAAAAGTTCCGCATCCGCATCTACAACGGCTCCGATGCACGCATCACATTAGAATGCAAGCGGAAGGAGCGGACCATGACCCAGAAAACCAGCTGCCGCCTGAGCAAGGAGGAATTTCAGCAGATCCTGTCGGGGCGGCTGCTGCCCAAGGCGGCTGAGGACCCGCTGCTGCGGCGGTTTCTGCTTCAGCAGGAGCTGCGGCCCAAGGTGATCGTTTCCTACCAGCGCACCCCCTTTGTCTACGCACCGGGAAATGTGCGCATTACCCTGGACCGCAACATTGGCAGCAGCCAGGATTTTTCCCGATTCTTCGACACCCGGCTGCCGGTGCGGCCCATTCTGCCCAAGGGGCAGCACATTCTGGAAGTGAAATACGACGAATTTCTCCCGGATTTTCTCTACCAGGCCATGAGTCTCGGCACACTGCGCCAGACTACCTTTTCCAAGTATTACCTATGCAGAAAATTTTCCATGGGAGGAATGCAATATGAGCGTACAAGACATCATCAAAAAATCCTTTCTCGATCAGTTTAATTCGGACCTGTCCACCACCTCCATTCTGGGGGCGCTGATTCTCACCGCCCTGATTGGTCTGTACATCTTCCTGGTGTACCGGGTGGTCTGCCGGAAATCCTTTTACAGCAAATCCTTCGCCATTTCCCTGCCGGTGATCGCCATGATCACAGCCTCCATCATTGTGTCCATCCAGTCCAATGTGGTCATCTCCCTGGGTATGGTGGGTGCGCTGTCCATTGTCCGGTTCCGCACGGCGGTGAAGGACCCTATGGACCTGGCGTTCCTGTTCTGGTCCATTTCCGTGGGCATCATCTGCGGCGCTTCCCTGTTTGAGGTCGCCGTGGAGGCCAGCCTGTTCATCACCATTGTGATGCTGGCGCTGCACTTCATCCCCAACACCAAGCCCGCCCAGATCCTGCTGGTCAGCGGCAGCGATGCCGGCATCGGCCAGGCTTTGGAACAGGTGCTGAGCGCCAACGCCAAGCACCACAGCATCAAGTCCCGCAGCATGACCGCCAGCAGCATTGACCTGGTCATCGAGGTCAAGACCGCTGCCCCCGAAGCCCTGCTGAGCCAGGTGCTGGCCCTGCCCCAGGTGGAGAGCGCCACGCTGATGAATCACGACGGCGAAATTACTTACTAAAAGCATCCCCAGGCTGGTTACGCAGCCTGGGGGCGTTCGTCGAAAATCCCCTTCGGGGCTTTCCGCCGGTTTTTGCAGTCTGCTGCGTGCATAATTTGCTTGCCAGAGGCAAGCAAATTCCACACTTGCAGCCTGAGAAGAATTTTCGGCCAGGTACACGCCCCGGCCGAAAATGATTTTAACTTTGTTTCTGCTTTCGCAGAAACGTAAGAGAAATCGTTTCTGCATTTTACCCCAGGCCGTACATCCAGCCTGGGGATTTTTATGCCCTTGCGCCCCGGTCTTTATGCAATGTTCACAATCAGTCTATTGCTTTCTGCCCTCGTTCATGGTAAGATATCCATATATCAGAAAAAGGAGACAGAATGTATGAAACTTTCCGTTTATACCGTGAGTCTGCCGGAATACGACCTGGCTGAGGCCGTCGCTCTGGTGAAGCAGATGGGCTATGACGGCGTGGAGTGGCGTGTGGATGCCCCCTACGGCGCTTCCACCATGCCCGTGCCGGAGGGTGCCGACCCCTATGCCCTGCGCTACTGGCGGGAAAATAAGGCCACCCTGGACATTGGCAACGTAGTTGCCCAGTGCCGCCTGGCAAAAGACCTGTGCGACCAGGCCGGTCTTGAAATCGTGAACCTGGCCCCCTCCCTCCGGGGCGGTGAGGAAGAGCTGGATGCCGTGCTGGAGGCTGCCGCCGCCATCGGCTGCAAGACCATCCGTGGCCCCATGACCCGCTTCGACCCTGCCAAGTCCTATGACGAGCAGATGGAAAGCCTGCGCACCTACCTGCGCAATGCCGAGCCGAAGCTCCGCCGCTGGGGCGTGAAGATGCTCATTGAGACTCACCACGGCATGGTCATTTCCAGCGCCAGCTCCGCCATGCGGGTGCTGGATGGCTTCGACCCGGACTACTTCGGCGTGATCTTCGACCCGGGCAACATGGTCTATGAGGGCTACGAGGACTACACCAAGAGCTTCTCCATGCTGGGCAAGTACCTGGCCCATGTCCACATCAAAAACGCCGCCCTGGTCCCCGACGGCGAGGACGAGAACGGCGCCACCAAGTACGCCCAGCGCTGGATGCCCCTGAAGAAGGGCAGCGCCAACCTGGGTGCCCTGGTGAAGGCCCTGGTTGCCGTTGGCTACGACGGGGTACTGTCCGTGGAGGACTTCTCCAACGAAAAGCCCACCCAGGAAAAGCTGGAAGAAAACATCGCCTACCTGAAGGCCCTGATTGCCGCCGCTCAGTAAGCAAAGCAACCCCCGGATGCCATGCATCCGGGGGTATTTTCTGTGTTTCTTATGCCACTATGCGTGCTACCTCCATGGGGATTTGGTAGGTGCGCTGCTCGCCGGATTTGTCCGTTAAGGTCAGCTCGAAGAATAGGTTTTCTTCCAAATACTCGGTCCAGTCCTCCGTCCAGCCCAGGTAGCTTCCCTCGCCGTCTGTCTCCAAGCGGCCCAGATCCTCCTCAATCTTCACCGTGCCGCCGGTTTGGTCCACCGCACTGTTTGACATCAGGGTGCGCCGCTCCCCTTTGTAATTTACGTAAAAGGTCGCCGTATAGGCCGTCACATCCTCTACAGCGCCCTGCTGCAAGGTAAGGCTCCCGCCGTCAACCACATCCATCTGGTCGCTGAACACCACCGCACCATTGGTCACGGCAAACTGTCCGTCGCTCCCGGAAAATGTGTACACCGCCAAATCCTTGCCGTCACCCTTGCCGCAGCCCGACAGCAGCAGCACGGCCAGCAGAATCCCAAACAGTTTTTTCATAGAAACGCCCCCTTTTGTAAGATGATTCCATCTTAGCACAGCCCGGGAAAAAATACAACCCCCAATCAGAAAGCCTCCTCCCTGCCCTCCCCGTAAAGCCATAGTTTTCCCACGGAAAAGCCCCGGATGCCGCTTGGCATCCGGGGTTCGTCTTTTAGGAAATGCCCAAAGCTTCCAGCGCCAGGGCGTTCTGGGTGTTGTACAGGGAGGCGTAGATGCCGCCCTTTTCCAGCAGCTGCTGGTGGGTACCGCACTCGGTAATCACACCGTCGGCAATGGACACAATGCGGTCTGCGCCACGGATGGTGCTCAGCCGGTGGGCGATGATCAGGGTGGTCCGCCCCTGGGCCAGATGGTCAAAGGCCCGCTGAATCTTGGCCTCAGTCACGGAGTCCAGAGCCGAAGTGGCCTCGTCCAGAATCAGGATGGGAGGATTCTTCAGGAAAATCCGGGCAATGGCAATGCGCTGCTTCTGTCCGCCGGACAGGAGGGTGCCACGCTCGCCCACATAGGTGTCAAAGCCCTGGGGCATGGCCTGGATGTCATCGTAAATTTCCGCCTTCTTGGCGGCCTCCACCACCTGCTCCATGGATGCGCCGGGGCAGCCGTAGCGGATGTTTTCCAGGATGGTGTCCGCAAACAGGAACACATCCTGCTGCACGATGCCGATGTTTTCGTGGATGCTCCGCTGGGTCACGTCCCGCACGTCCTTGCCGTCAATGCGGATGCTGCCGCTGGTCACATCGTAGAACCGAGGCACCAGCTGGCACAGGGTGCTCTTGCCGCCGCCGGAGGGGCCAACGATGGCCACTGTCTCCCCGGGGGCAATGTCCAGGCTCACATCGTGGAGCACCGCCAGATCCCCGTCATAGGCGAAGGACACCTGCTCCACCTGGATATGGCCCTGGACCTGCTCCAGGGGCTGGGCCTGGGGCTTGTCCTGGATGGTGGGCTCGGTGCCCATCACCGTTACGAACCGCTTCAGGCCCGCCATGCCGTTGGCGAACATTTCCGAGAAGTTGGTGAGCTTGCGCATGGGGTTGATAAACGCCGTGATGTACAGATTGAAGGTAATCAAATCCCGGTAGTCCATCTCCCCCTTCATCACATAGTAGCCGCCTACGCCCAGCACCACCACGTTCAGGCTGCACAGGAAAAATTCCACACTGCTGTGGAACAGGCTCATGGCCTTGTAAAACTCCCGCTTGGAGGTTTTGAACACCTCGTTGGCATTGCAGAAGCGGCGGCGCTCTGCATCCTCGTTGGCAAAGGCCTTCACCGTTCGGATGCCGGAAAGGCTGCTCTCGATCTCCTGGTTGATATGGCCGGTTTTCTCCTTGGCCGCCAGGGAGGCCGATTCCATCCGGCTGCGCAGCAGCCAGGCCACCAGCATGAAAATGGGGATCATCAGCGCCACCACCAGGGCCAGCTGCCAGCGGATGCTGGCCATCACCGTCAGAGCGCCGCAGATGGTCACCAGGGAAATCAGCAGATCCTCCGGGCCATGGTGGGCCAGCTCCGTCAGCTCAAACAGGTCCGTGGTCAGCCGGGACATCAGCTTGCCGGTGCGGTTCTCGTCGTAGAAGTCAAAGCTCATATCCTGCATGTGGCAGAACAGGTCCTGGCGGATATCCGCCTCCACCCGGATGCCGAAGGTATGGCCGTAATAGGTGACGATGTAATTGAGCACCGAGCGCAGCAGGTAGCTGGCCACCACCGCCAGCATCACCACGAAAAAGGTGCGCCACAGCTGATTGGGCAGCATGTCATACAGGGCGCTGCGGGTCACCAGGGGAAACGCCAGGTCAATGGCGGCAATGCCCGTGGCGCAGAGAATGTCCAGGGCAAACAGCTTCCGGTGGCGCTTAAAATAGCTGAGAAAAATCACCAGCAGGGGCTTGCTTTGATAGTCTTGCGTTGTCATACGTTCCTCCTTTGTCTTTGTCCCGCCTGGGGACAATTCTCTCTTCCGTTATGGTAATTTTCATGGTATACTGTTCCTGCCGCCAGATTTTGGCGGGATTTCCCGAAAGAAAACCAGGGAGGTATACCATGCAGTTGCTTTATTCCGATTCCCAAATTGCCGTGTGCGTCAAGCCTGTGGGGCTGGATTCTGAGCACCAGCTGCCCCAGCTTCTTCAGCAGGAGCTGGGCGGGGAGATATTTGCCGTCCACCGGCTGGATTTGAACGTAGCCGGGGTGATGGTCTATGCCCGCACCCGCACCGCAGCAGCGGCCCTGTCCCGGTCCATCCAGGAGGGCAGCTTCGTCAAAGAATACCTGGCCCAGGTCCACGGCCAGCCGCCCCAGCAGGGCGATTTGCAGGACTTGCTGTGGAAGGACAGCCGCAAAAACAAAGTCTTTGTGGTGCGCCGCCAGCGCTCCGGCGTGAAAGATGCCCGGCTGCAATACGTCCGCCTGGCGGACGGCCCGGACAGTCTAGTGCACATCCGGCTGCACACCGGCCGCAGCCATCAAATTCGGGTGCAGTTCGCCAGCCGGGGCTATTCCCTGGTGGGCGACCACAAGTACGGCGCCCGGGATTCCCTCGCCGCTCCCCGGCTCTTTTCCTGCCGGGTGCAGTTTCCCTGGCGGGGAAAAAATCTGTGCTTTGAGGCCCTGCCGGACTGGGCCGGGCTGGCTGTGCTGCCGGCCTTTCCGCCGGATTTAACTGGTGATTAAGCCCGGTACTTTTCCAGCCACTTGCCGGAGCACACCCGGGGCAGGAAGAAGGAGATCCGGCACACCCAGTCCAAAATCATGGCGATCCACACGCCCATAGCGCCCCATTCCAGCTGCACGCACAGCACCCAGGAGCCAACGATGCGGAAGGCGATCATGGAGCCAACCCCCACCCACATGGTAAAGCGGGCATCGTTGGCCGCCCGCAGGGCATTGGGCAGCACGAAGGATGCCGGCCACATGAAAATGGCGAAGAAACTGTGTACCAGCACCAGCCGTTTGGCCAGCAGGGCCGTCTCCGGGGTCAGGGAGCTGTACAGGCCCACCGCCGGCTCCACCAGCAGAATCAGGGCAATGTTGCACACGCCCATCATGCCATAGGTCCAGGCCATCAGTTTTTTTACATAGTAGCGCACCTGCTCCCGGTCCCCTGCGCCCACGCTCTGCCCCACCACCGTCACCATAGCCAGGCCCATTGCCTGGCCCATGATGATGCCCACGCTGTCCAGGGTGTTGGCTACGGCGTTGGCAGAGGTCTGGGTGGTGCCGAACAGGGCGATCATGCTCACCACAATCAGCCGCCCGAACTGGAAGAAGCTGTTTTCACAGGCGGAGGGCACACCAATGTGGAGGATGCTGCGCATCATGCTCCTGTCCACCTGCATCAGGCTCTGCCGCTGCAAGTACAGCTCATGGTCCTTCCGGGAGGCCAGCCAGAGGATCCACACCGCTGCCACCGCCCGGGAGATCACCGTGGGCACAGCCACACCGGCCACGCCCATTTTGAATACGAAGATGCACAGGGCATTTCCGACCACGTTGATCACATTCATCAGCAGGCTCACCTGCATGGACACCTTGCTGTTGCCGGTGCTGCGGAAAATGGCCGCTCCGGCGTTGTACAGGGCGATAAACGGGAAGGACAGGGCCGTGATCCGCAGGTAGGTCAATCCCGCCGCCATCACCGGCGCTTCAATGGAGCCGAAGAACACCTTCAGCAGCCCCCGGGCAAACACCAGGCAGAACACCATCGCCGCCAGACCCAGGCCCAGAGACATGAGCACCAGCTGTCCGGCACTGCGCCGGGCCTTCTCCTCCTGGTGGGCACCCAGGAACTGGCTGGTCACCACGGCGCCGCCGGTAGCCAGCGCCGCAAACAGTGTCAGCACCACAGCATTGATCATGTCCACCAGGGAGACGCCGGAAATGGCCGCCTCGCCCACGGAAGACACCATGATGCCGTCGCACATGCCCACCAGAATGGTCAATCCCTGCTCGATCACCAGAGGAATGATCAGCCTGATGAGCCGCTCATTGGAAAATAACCGCTGCTTATCCATAGCTTCACCTCATTTTCTTTCTCCCACCAGTATACCACCGATATTTTCCAATTTCAACAATCATTTTGTCAAAATTACCCTTTTTTCGCCGATTACATTGGTTTTCTGGCAAATATTTTCCCTGCAAAATGTCCCTGCTTTCGGCAAGCAGGGACATTTTCTGTATTAAGGGATCTGGTATTCCGGCCCCTCCTGGGCAGGCAGCGCTTCCAGATCCGGCCCGGTCCAGTGGATGCCCTCCTGGTCGCCCCACACCGCCTGGGTCCCCGCCGGGAACAGCTCCGGCTGGAAGTGGTCCTGGGTGAACACCGGCAGCAATTCCAGCAGCACCTGGGCGCAGCCCTTCTCCCGGCTGTAGCCTAAGAGGTTAGAAATGCAGGCCTTGGGCATGGCATTCTCCGGTGACAGGAAGCACGTCAGCACGTCCCCGTTTTCATAGGCGTAATAATGCCAGCGATCCTGGTCCCCGATGGGATAGTCCCGGAGGAACACGAAGCTCATGGGGCCGGTGTAGTGCAGGTTTCCCACAGCAAACAGCTCGTTGCCCCGGCGCTCAAACACGCTTTGGGTGTAGTCCAGCCCCCGGCTGTCCAGGTTCCGGGTGAAGCCGTCGTAGCTTACCAGGTAGCCGTTGGTGAAGCCGTTTTCCTGTAGCTTTTGGGCCAGGTAGTCGGCAGCAAAGGCATTTTTCATCCACCCCAGCTCCAGGAAGGTTACGATACCGTTTTCCTGGGCGAAGGTCTGGTAGTCCTGGGACACGTGAAGCACCGCCTGATTGTCCCCCAGCAGCTCCAGGCGGATGTGGGCCGGATCCCGGATGTAGGCGGCCAGCTCCGACAACCACCGGGCAGTCTCCGGATTTTTTCTGGGGTCATACCGGGCCGCCTCTCCGTCGTCCTCGCACAGGAACACCCGCTGATACTCGCTCATCGCCGGGGCCAGGAACAGATAGGGCGCCGTATTTTCATCAAACAGTTCCAGGGCCTGATACACCTCCGGCTCCAGCGCCACCGGGGTATTGGGGGTGGCTCCCAGCTTTCCCAAACCGCCGGCCTCGGGACTGCCAAACAAGGTGTATGCCTCCTCCGAAGCCTGCCGGTACACCTGGTTCAGCGCCCGCTGATGGGTGGGCACCGCTCCGCCGGTGCCGGAAAAATCATAGCGCAGCACAAAGTCCAGCCCCGTGGTGGGCAGGTCCGATGCCACCTCCACCGTCTGCCAGCCCGGCTCGATTTTCAGAGCGCTGTAAACGCCCCAGCCGATGGCACCCGTTCCCAGGCAGATGAGCAGCGCCACCAAAATCCAGCGCAGCTTCACATTTTTCACATCCAGCTGAATGCGCTCCACTCTGGGAAGATTGGGGCGGTTGTCTTTTCGATTACCTTTCATGGTTCCTCCTTGTCCCCAGTCAGGGCTTGCCATCTCTGGGAAAAATATCACAAAGCAATGGTGCGGAGCGGCATACAGCCGTCCCGCACCAGATAAAACATCAAAGGGTCGCCAGCAACAGCAGCAGGCAGAACAGGGCGATGATCACGCCCAGAGTCCCCAGTCCAATCAGCGCACCCTTCAGGCAGGCCTTGTAGTTGCGCAGATGCCGGAACTTCTTGAAGATAAAGGCGGCAGGCAGGCCCAGGATGGGCAGGAAGAACGAGGCAATGGAATACCACTTGTTTCCCGTATCGTGCAGGGGCACGTCCAGCAGGCCGCTGGCCGTGGGGATAGACTGCTCAGCCTCATCCCGCTGTGCCTGGCTGGCATCGGGGGGCAGGATGGTGATGCTCTTGAGCTTCTCACCCTTTTCCCGAATGGCCTTGTACTCCTGGATCTCCTTCTCGTTGCCGAACACGAAGTGGTTGTGTCCCACATCCACCAGCTGGGGCTTGTCCTCGGAATAATCATGCATGGACGGGTCGTAGGTGAAGAGCACCTTGTTCTTCTCCAGCTGGGGGTCCGGGATGGGAATGGCGGAAATCAGGCTGCGGGTGTAGGGATGCAGGGGGAAGTTGAACAGCTCCTCCGCCTCCGCAATCTCCACAATGTCGCCCTTGTAAATAACGCCGATGCGGTCAGAAATGAAGCGCACAATGGACAGGTCGTGGGCGATGAACAGATAGGTGATATCCTTTTCCTTCTGGAACTTCTTCAGCAGGTTCAGCACCTGGGCACGGATGGACACGTCCAGAGCGGAAATCGGCTCGTCGGCAATGACCAGCTCAGGCTCCATGACCATGGCTCTGGCCAGGCCGATTCTCTGGCGCTGGCCGCCGGAGAATTCGTGGGGATACCGGGTCAGATGCTCCGGCAGCAGGCCAACCTCGCTGATAATCTTCTCCACCTTCTCAACCCGCTCCTCCTCGCTTTTGAAGAGCTTGAAGTTGTAAAGGCCCTCGGAGATGATGTAGTCCACGGTGGCACGCTCGTTCAGGGAAGCGGCAGGGTCCTGGAACACCATCTGGATGTTGCGGATCACTTCCCGGTCCAGGGAGCGGCTGGTCCTGCCGGAAATCCGCACGCCCTTGTACTGGATCTCACCGGCGGCGCAGGGGTTGACCCGGATCACCGCACGGCCGATGGTGGTCTTGCCGGAGCCGGACTCACCCACCAGAGAGAATGTCTCGCCCTTGTAAATGTCAAAGCTGGCGTTCTTCACCGCTCGGACGGCATCTTCGCCCTTGCCGAAGGTGATGTCCACATTTTTCAGGCTCAGAAGGATTTCTCTGCCTTCTGCATCCACAGGACCATGCTCCGGCAGATGAGAAACTCGGTTGGTTTCTTTTTCTTTCTTCACAGCAGGGTCCTCCTTAAATGTTGAATGCTTCCACGAGCTTTTCGTGGATGTTGTGGATAATCTCAGGCTTTTCAACCTTCGGTGCATCGGGATGCTCCAGCCAGGTCTTGGCAAAGTGGGTTTCGGACACCTGGAACATAGGCGGCTCCGCAAGGGTGTCGATCTTCAGGCAGTAGGGATTCCGGGGTGCAAAGGCATCGCCCACGATCTTGTTGTACAGAGACGGCGGGGTGCCGGTGATGGAATACAAGGTGGTGTTTCTCTGAGCCAGCTGGGGCAGGCTGGACAGCAGCGCCCAGGTGTAGGGGTGACGGGGGTCGTAGAAGATCTCCTCACAGGTGCCCAGCTCCACCACCTGACCGCCGTACAGCACGGCCACACGGTCGGCCACGTTGGCCACAACACCCAGGTCATGGGTAATGAAGACGATGGTGTAGTTAAATTCCTTCTGCAAGTCCTTAATGAGCTTCAGGATCTGGGCCTGGATGGTCACGTCCAGAGCGGTAGTCGGCTCGTCACAGATCAGGATCTTGGGCTGGCAGCTCAGGGCGATGGCAATGACGATTCTCTGGCGCATACCGCCGGAGTACTGGAAGGGATAGTCGTCAAACCGGGCTTCCGCATTGGGGATGCCCACCTTCTTCATCATGGTCAGCGCCCGCTCCCGGGCCTCGATCTCCGAGCAGTTCTGGTGCTTGAGGATGACGGAGGTGATCTGCTTGCCGATGGTGATGATGGGGTTCAGGGAGGTCATGGGGTCCTGGAAGACGGTGGCTATCTTGCCGCCCCGAATTTTGTTCCAGTCCTTGGGGTACTTCACCTTGGCCAGGTTCAGCACGCAGTTGCCGTGGAGGGTCGTCTCCGTCTCGTCCAGGTACTTCACCCGGAACACCACCTCGTCAAAGATGGCGTTGCGGACGGACTCGTCGTCCAGGTCCAGGCCCAGCTCCATGGCCTTGCGCAGGGAGCGCAGCAGCTGGGAAATCAGGCGCACCCGCTTGTACAGGGGGTAGCGGCCCACGGACAGATAGATTTCCTTGGCGATGACGGCGTTGCGGTCCTTGGTCTGCTGGGAGATTTCCCCGGCGATCTTCTGCTGGTACTCCGCTTTCAGGGCAGCCATCTTCTGCTCGTAAGCCTTCTGGTATTCGGTGTCCTGCTGGGCAGCCTTCTTGTGTGCGGCAATGGCCTGGTCCCGCTGCTCGTTCAGATCCTTGATCTTCCGGTCCAGCTCCTCGATTTCGGCGGACACTGCCTTGTAGCGGTCCCGCTCCTTCTTGGAGTCGATGGCCTGCTTCTGGTTAAACAGCTCCGTGCGCTGGAAGTTCAGCTCCTGGATGTAGTTGGTGGTGGCCTCCTCCTCTTCCGGGCTGAGGTAGAACCGGGCCTTCTTCTCCGATTCCAGCTCCTGCATCTGCCGGAAGATGGGTGCGCCCAGCTCCAGCTTTGCATAGGTGTTGAGCTTGTCCATGGCGAAGGGCAGCAGCTTCTTGGCGGCGCCGTCCAGGGCCACGGTGGTATCGGACAGCTCCTCGTCGTTGAAGATGATGGAGCCTTCGCTGATGTAGCCATTGGCTTCCAGCATACCGGCAAAGGTCTTGGTAAACACAGACTTGCCGGAGCCGGACTCGCCCACGATGGCTACGGATTCGTTTTCATAAAAATCCAGGGAAATTCCCCGAATGGCCGACAGGGTTCTGCCACGGACACGGAAGTTCACGTGGAGGTTGTCAACCGACAGCAATACTTTCTTATTTTCCATTCCTGGCACCTCTTACATATGCGTTCTGGGATCGGAAGCGTCACCCAAGTTCTGGCCCATCACATACAGCACCACGGTGATGATGGAGGCCACGGCCACAGGGCTCCAGAACTCGATACCCCAGCCGGGGGTCTGCATGGCAGACTGGGCGGACTCGATCAGCTTGCCCAGGGACATGTCGCTCATGCCCATGCCGATGTAGCTGAGGAACACCTCATAAGAGATGTAGGAGGGAATTTCCGTAGCGGCCAGGGTCACAATGACGGAGGTCATAAACGGCAGGATGTTCCGGGTGGCGATGCGGGTGATGGGGGTACCCAGGCACCGGGAGGCCAGGTTGTACTCCCGGTCACGGATGATGATGACCTGGGTACGGATGAAGTAGGCAATGCCCAGCCAGCCCGTGACGGTCAGGGCGAACACCATGGACCAGAAGTTGGCGGACATGATCAGCACGATCACGGAAATCAGCAGCACATAGGGAATGTTGCCGATGATGTTGTAGACTTCCGTCATGAAGATATCCACCTTCTTGGAGAAGCCCCAGATGGCGCCGATGATGACACCCACGGTCAGGTTGATGGCGGCGCAGCACAGAGCCAGGGACACGGAGATGCTGGAGCCATACCAAATGGCGTCAAAGGTGGACTGGCCGCTGGCGCCGGCGCCCAGGATCCAGTGGATGTTATAGCCGAACTTCTCCATAGCCTGGGCAGGGTTCAGGTGCTTGGCGGTGGGGTCTAAGAGGTTCACATAGGGATCCACGGCGGCATCGTAGCCGATCACTACGGGATAGATATAGGTGAAGGCGATCACCACCACCAGAACGGCCAGCACGAAGATGTTCAGCTTATTGCGGAAGAACACACGGAACACGCTGTGCCAGTAGGAGTAGCGGGGAGCGGTAATCTTCTCGGATTCCAGATCATCGTGGTCGATGCGGGCGAACAGCTCCTCTTTGGACAGGCCGAGTTTGCTGATGTCGATATTGTTTTCTGCCATTGTCTGTTACCTCGCTTTCGATGTAAAGGAAATTCTGGGATCCATCATGCTCATGAGCACGTCGCCCAGGATGACGCTGGTGACGGTGAGCAGGGCGTAGAACAGCGTCACGCCCACGATCACGCCGTTGTCATAGGCGTTGATGGCATTGGTCAGCAGGTTACCGGCACCGGGGACCACGTACACACGCTCGGTGATGATGGCGCCCACCATAGCGCCCAGCACGCTGGCGGGGATGCCGTGGACCACGGGGATGATGGCATTTTTCAGAATGTGCTTGCGGAAGATCTCGCCTTCGCTCAGGCCGCCGGACCGGGCGAACTTGACGTAGTCGGAGTTCATCTGGTCGATCATGTACCGGCGCAGCCACTTCATCAGGTTGGCGATGGAGGGCAGGGCCAGGGAGACCACCGGCAGCACGTACATGAGCCAGGTGGGGTTCTCCATGTCGAAGGTGGTGGGAAGGCCGATGTTGCCGCCGATGGCTTTGAACATGAAGATGTAGGCCAGGCTCGGCACAGCGGTGATGAACACGATGTAGAAGGTGCCCAGCTTGTCGATCAGCTTGTCCTTTTCCAGAGCCATGACGATGCCGGTGGGGATCGCCAGGAAGTAGGCCAGCACCACGGAAATCAGGCCGATGGTGAAGGAGTAGCCGGTTTTGGACAGGCCGTTTTTCACGGTGGAAACGTTGGTGTAGTCATCCACGAAGCGGGCCTTGATCACAGGGGTGCCGCCTTCCAGGGAGCCGTAAACATAGGTAGCAGAGTGCAGGTCGTCGGCGCTCTGCTCCTGCAGGCCGGAGGGGAAGGTGACCAGGGAGTTCTTGAAGGAGCCCTGGGCCTCGGTCATGATCTGGAACACGTCAATGCCCTGGCGGATGGAGTAGGACTTGCCCAGATTCACATTCACCAGATTCTGGTGGATGAAGGGGAACTGGTTGTCGCAGTAGAGCAGGTACTTGTGATTGGTACCGTTGCCCATAATGGCGGGGGAGAATTTCTTGCCGCCGTACACCGGGTCATACAGGGTAAACTCCAAGCCCCGGTTTTCCACTTCTTCCTCCACATCGTGGATGTTATCCACGGTGATCAGGCCGCCGATGTACTTCACCAGGCGCATAATCAGGGGGATATCCTTGGTGGCGTACAGGCGGGGCTCGCCGCCGTCCTGATACTTCTTGGTGCCCTTTTTGATTTTGGCATCCAGGCGGACAACCTTAAAGCCGTCCTCTTCCATCTCCTGGGTGAAGCGCTCCACCATCTTGGCGGTGGCAGCGGAGTCGTTGGAAGCCTTGTTGCCGATCTTCACCGCAGCGTCGTACTCCTGCTGGGTGATCTCGTCGTGGAGCATCAGGCTGCGCAGCCACTCGGCGTAGGGCACGTAATCCACATAGCCGTACCGCTCCCACTGCTGCTGCATGTACACTTCCTTGGAATTACCCCGGATATGGGAGTAATTGGGGTCCTTGGAGAAAATCAGGTTCCGGTCCAGGGCGGAGTAAATCATCAGCATGACGATGCCAACCACCATGATCACAGAAAAAAGACCTCTCAGGATTCGGTTAATCAGATATTTTTTCATTGGTAATCTCTCATCTCACTTTAAGATTGAACGCACAAAGCACTGTTCTCAGCGATTCATACTTTGGCTTTTGGAACGCTTAGAACAGCGCTCTTTGCATTCCGCTGCAAATAATACAGCGAAGTGGAGGATGGATACAAGATCCATCCTCCATCGCATTGCTCATAAAGGAAGGGTTGGCCGATTTTAGAACAGGCCGACCTGCTTGGTCATGTAGCCAGCGTAGTCAGGCAGCATGGTGTCCAGGTAGGACATGGGATCGCCGTAGTCGGGGCCCCAGCCAGACAGGTCGCAGATGTCGAAGTTGCCTTCTGCACCAGAGTTGGTGTGGTAGCCGGAGTACTCCCACTCAGCCTGGGTAGCGCACTCGGTCAGCACGATGACGACCTTGCCGCCCAGAACGCTCTCCACGCTCTGCTTGTAAGCGTTGCCCTGGTTAGCATACTCCTCGACAGACATCCAAGTGGGCAGCTCCAGGTAGATGGGCTTCTCAGCGGAAACCTCAACACCCTGTGCAGCCAGCTCAGCAATGGCAGCGTCCAGAGCAGCCACAGCAGCCTCGGGGTTGTACCAGCCGTCGAAGCCGCCAGAGGAACCAATGCCGCCCTCAGCGGTGGGATCCCAAACCTTAATGGGCATGCCGTCGGCATCCAGCTGAGCCTGCATCACAGCGCCGTAGTAAGTGCCGGCGGGGAAGGTGGTAGCAGTGCCGTTGATGTCCACAGTCACTTCCTCAGGCAGAGCGACGAAGTTGCCGGGGGTGTAGGAGTTGACCATGTTGGTCAGCTTCAGATCCTCGCCGAAACGCTGAGCGTTCCGGGCAGCACGGTCAACGGACATGGACAGGGCCAGACGGAAGTTCTGGTTGTACATAGCCAGACGGGTGCGCAGGATCTCGTCCTCGTTCTTGGTGGTGGGCACAGCGCCGTCGTTGGCGTTGGCATAAGCGGTACGGTTGACGTTGACGAACATGGGGAAGCAGGTAGCCAGCAGGCTGGAGACATAGTAGTAGTCCTCGAACATGCCGTCAGCCTGAGCAGCCTTCACGCAGGAGTTGTTCATGCCGGCGCCGTCCAGAGTGCCGGACTTGGTGTCGTTGTAGCTCTTGGTAGGATCCTTGCCATTGTCGAACAGCCAGGTCATGGTGGTGATGTTCATGGCATCCTTGTTCCAGTAGGTGGGGTTCTGCTTGAACACGATGGTGTTCTCAGCGGTGGCGTTGGTGACCAGGAAGGGACCGCAGTAAGCGATGTCGTCCTTGGTCTTGCCGTAGGTGTAGGAAGCAGCAGCGTTGTCGTACTCAGCGCCGAACTTGCCGCCCTTGGACTCGTAGAAGCTGCGGCTCATAGGAGCGAAGCAGCCGTAGCCCAGCATGCTCAGGAAGTAGGGAGTGGGCTGCACCAGGGTGTATTCCACAGTGTAGTCGTCCACAGCCTTCACACCAACCTTGCTGAAGTCGGTGATCTCACCGGTGATGTACTCGGAAGCGTTGACGATAACGCCCTGAACCAGGTACTCCAGGCCGCCCACGGCGTCCATCATGTGCTGCATACCGGCAACAAAGTCATCAGCCTTCACGTCGGCAACTTCACGGCCCTGGGAGTCGACCCACTTCACACCCTGACGCAGGTGGAAGGTGTAGGTCAGGCCGTCCTCGGAAACCTCGTAGCTCTCAGCCAGAGCGGGAACCTGCACGTTCTCGGTGTTGTACTCCAGCAGGCCGTCGTAGGTGTTAACCAGAACCTTGGACTCAGTCTCCTTGGAGGTAGCCAGCACGTCCCAGTGCTGGGGGTCGGTGGCGTAAGGCTTGGTGTAGGTATCCTTCAGGGTGTAGCCGTGCTCGGTCATGTACTTCTTAGCCTCGGCAATCCAGGTGCCGGTGCCACGCAACTCAGCCCACATAGCCTTCATGGCATCCCGATCTTCATTCTTAATGATCTCGGTAGCCACCAGCTCCTGGTACTCACGCTCGTAGTCGTTGCCCCACAGGGTGGTGCTAGTGGTGTTAGGAACCGTACGGCTCATGGCATAGTTGCCGCCCTTAGCAGTCAGGGGCAGCATCACGCCGCTCTCCATCAGCTTGGCCTCAGCAATAGCCATCTTGGCATAGCGCTCAGCCAGGTTGTCGGTGATGGTACGGGCTTCGGCGTAAACGTCGTAGAACTCGCCCAGCACCATCTCGTAGATTGCGCTGCTCTGCTCGTCGTAGTCCTCAGCCAGGTCGGCGAAGGGATCCACGGGAGTGCCAGAAACTGCAACGCTCTCGGAAGCAGCGGGAGCCTCGGATGCAGCAGGGGCCTGGGTCTCAGCGGGCTTGTTGCCGCCGCAGGCGACCAGGCTCAGCATCATGACCGCAACCAGCAGAAGGCTCATGACTTTGTTGAACTTTTTCATCTGAAAAAATCCTCCCTCTTTTGTATTCGGTACAGGCCGCATATAAGGAGTCCCCCGGCGGGTTTCCCCCCGGCCTTGTCCATGGGACATATTATGCACTGTCCACGGGGAAAAGTCAAATGTTTTTATTCATTTCATTATTTCGCACAATTTATACGGCGATTTTCTTTGATTTTTATTCAATTAACCAATGGTTGTTTTCTCGTCGGGAAACTGAACGACTGGCAAGGGCTTTTTTGCCGGCTTTTTGTGCAATCTCACGTGGATTTTCCCCGCCTGAGCGACATTTCCCCAAAACACACCGCCCTGGGCGGACAGATGCCGAAGGTGTCCGCCAAAATGGGCAGAAAGATTCCCGATGCAGTTGACCAGACCGCACCGGGAATCTTCCAGAGAAAAAGAGAGGTAAGAAAATGAAAGGATAATTCAGTCCCATCTACAAGGGCTATTATACACCATTTCCCGGAAAATGCAAGAGGCCACCTTGTGAAATCAGCACGGCGGAGTTAGAATTTCCGGCAGCTCTTTTGTGCACATTGCTAGATGTGAACTTTTTGTAGCATTTTTCCCGGCGGCCTTGACTTTTTTGCAAAATGGGATATAGTTAGGACAAAAGGATTTAGCACTCTCAAGCGATGAGTGCTAAAATGTGAAAGGAGATCGCTGTATGAACTTCAACAACTTTACCCAAAAATCCCTGGAAGCCATCCAGAGCGCCAGAGACTTGGCCGTGCAGAACCACCATCAGCAATTGGAGCAGGTCCACCTGCTGCTGGCCCTGCTGCGCCAGGACGGCGGTCTGATTCCCCAGCTGCTGCGGAAAATGGACGTTACCGTGGAAAGCCTGGATGCCGCCGCTGCGGCCCAGCTGCGCAAGCTCCCCGCCGTCACCGGCAGCCGGGAGGCCGACCGATTCTACATCAGCGCCGACGTGGATGCCGCCCTGAACCAGGCCCAGGCCCTGGCTCAAAGCATGCACGACGACTTCCTGTCCGTGGAACACCTGTTCCTAGGGCTGCTGGAAGCCGCCAGAGGGCCGTTTAAGGAATTGATGGACACGTACCGCATTACGAAAGAAAATGCCCTACAGGCCCTCCAGGCCGTCCGTGGCAGCCAGCGTGTCACCTCCGACACCCCAGAGAGCACTTACGATGCCCTGGAAAAGTACGGCACGGACCTGGTCAAGCGGGCCAGAGAGCAAAAAATGGACCCGGTGATCGGCCGGGACGAGGAGATCCGCAACGTGGTGCGCATCCTCTCCCGGAAAACCAAGAATAACCCGGTGCTCATCGGTGAACCCGGCGTGGGCAAAACCGCCATTGCTGAGGGCCTGGCCCAGCGGATCGTGAAAAAGGACGTGCCCAAGTCCTTGCAGGACAAGACCATCTTCTCCCTGGACATGGGCGCCCTCATTGCAGGCGCCAAGTACCGGGGCGAATTTGAGGAGCGACTGAAAGCGGTGCTCAGCGAGGTCAAGCAGTCCGAGGGCCGCATCATCCTGTTCATCGACGAGCTGCACACCATCGTCGGCGCCGGAAAAACCGAGGGCAGCATGGATGCCGGCAACCTGCTCAAGCCCATGCTGGCCCGGGGCGAGCTGCACTGCATCGGTGCCACCACCCTGGACGAGTACCGCCAGTACATCGAGAAGGATGCCGCCCTGGAACGCCGCTTCCAGCCGGTGCAGGTGGACGAGCCTACGGTGGAGGACACCATTGCCATCCTCCGTGGCCTGAAAGAGCGCTACGAGGTCTTCCACGGTGTCAAAATCGCCGACTCCGCCATCATCGCCGCCGCTACCCTCTCCCACCGCTACATCACCGACCGCTTCCTGCCGGACAAGGCCATCGACCTGGTGGACGAAGCCTGCGCCCAGATCCGCACGGAGATGGACTCCATGCCCACGGAGCTGGATGCCGTCTCCCGGAAGATCATCCAGATGGAGATCGAGGAAGCAGCCCTGAAAAAAGAGGAGGACGAGCTTTCCAAGGGCCGCCTTGCCCAGCTGCAAAAGGAGCTGGCTGAGGAACGGGACACCTTCAACGCCATGAAGGCCCAGTGGGAAAACGAAAAGAACGCCATCGGCAAGGTGCAGCAGCTGCGCCAGAACATCGAGGACCTGAACCGCCAGATTGAAGATGCCGAACAGCGCTACGACCTGGAAAAGGCCGCTGAGCTGAAATACGGCCGCCTGCCCGAAGCCAAGCGCCAGCTGGAAGAGCAGGAGCGCCGTGCCCAGAGCGCCAAGCAGAGCAACATCCTCCGGGACCGGGTCACCGACGAGGAGATCGCCCGCATCGTGGAGCGCTGGACGGGCATCCCTGTGTCCCGGCTGGTGCAGGGCGAGCGGGAAAAGCTGCTGCATCTGGACGAGACTCTGCATAAGCGGGTGGTGGGCCAGGACGAAGCCGTCCAGGCCGTGACCGAAGCCATCCAGCGTAGCCGTGCCGGCATCCAGGACCCCAACCGTCCCATCGGCTCGTTCCTGTTCCTCGGCCCCACCGGCGTGGGCAAAACCGAGCTTGCCAAGACCCTGGCCCAGGCCCTGTTTGACGACGAGAACAACCTGGTGCGCATTGACATGTCGGAGTACATGGAGAAATTCTCCGTCTCCCGGCTGATCGGAGCGCCTCCGGGATACGTCGGCTACGAAGAGGGCGGCCAGCTCACGGAAGCCGTGCGGCGCAAGCCCTACTCCGTGGTGCTCTTTGACGAGGTGGAGAAGGCCCACCCGGATGTGTTCAACATCCTGCTGCAAGTGCTGGACGACGGGCGCATCACCGACTCCCAGGGCCGGACGGTGGACTTTAAGAACACCATTCTCATCCTCACCTCCAACCTGGGTTCGGAGTACCTGCTGGGGGGCATCAACCCCGACGGCACCATCCAGGAGGAAGCCAAGGCCCAGGTGCAGGCCCTGCTGCGCCGGTCCTTCCGGCCGGAGTTTTTGAACCGCCTGGACGAGATCGTGTTCTACAAGCCTCTGACCAAGGACAACGTCACCAAAATCATCGACCTGCAAATCGCCAAGCTGAACCAGCGGCTGTCCCAGCAGCAGATTTCCTGCCGCCTGACGGACAAGGCTAAGGCCGCCATTGTGGATGCCGCCTACGACCCCCAGTACGGCGCCCGCCCCCTGCGCCGCTATGTCCAGCACACGGTGGAGACCATGCTGTCCCAGCGCCTGCTCCGTGGCGACATCACCCCCGGCCAAACCGTCACCGTAGACGAAGAAAACGGCGAACTGCTCATGCGCTAAAGGGCGGCCAGTGGCCGCTGACAATTCGAGCCTGCTACCCTGGCGATAAACCCACACCATTGGGTGTCACCCGGTTCGATACAGGGTGGTGGACGGACAAAAAATCCTTCCCCCGGGGGGGAAGGTGGCTCGCCGCAGGCGAGACGGATGAGGAACGGCGAAACCTCCCGAAACGGATGCACCCCACTTGGCTCTCCCTCTGGGAGAGCTGGCGGCGAAGCCGCCTGAGAGGGGCGGCGT
>X4_Red_Fox__coassemble_50_pt1 | contig 29210 bp, 22 predicted proteins | sample X4_Red_Fox__metabat2_low_PE_004 | metagenome-assembled genome bin X4_Red_Fox
ATCCAGACATCTGGCTCCCCGCTTGGCAGCGGTATAAGCTTCATCAAACTGCCGCACCAGCGCCACCAGGCCCCGGCTTGCCGCCGCCGTCTGGGATACGTCCTGCAAAACCTGGTTGGAATCGTCGGTGAAGCATTCAAGCCGCTTCTCCATTCCGTTTTTGCAGGCATCCCTAGCGGCTTTCACCCGCTCTTTCAGGTCCGTGTCCAGATCTTTCTTGGGAAATGTCAGTCGCTCAAAGGGAATTTTCCGATTCTGCCACACCTCGTCCCAGGTTTCGCTCTGGCGCAGCAGCTGCAAGTGCTGCATGGTCTGGCGGAAGTTTCCGGCGGGCTTTTCCATTCCCGGAGAGCGGTCCATGTCCTGAATGCACTGGGCCAGCACCCGGATTTGGCAGTCCAGATATTCGTGCAGGTCCTCCAGCAAATACCGGCCCCAGGTGGTCTGGGCGGCATCGTGAATCTGCTCCGGGTCGGCATCTTTCAGGCACTGTTCCAGCCACTGCTCCGGGTTTTTGTGACACCGGGCGCTGTCGTAGACCTGCTCGATCAGCTGCGGCAGCAGGCGGTCATCCCGTCCAAGGCCCTGAGTATCGGCAAAGGCCCTGAAATCCGGTGAGGGATTCTCATACGCCTGGTCCAGAAGGTCGCTGAGTACGTTGTTTCGGATCTGGCGGCACTCGTTTTCGTCCGCAACCCGAAAATCCGCTGCAACATCCAGCCGGTAGGCGTATTCCCGGAGCAAATCGCCGCAAAATCCGTGAACCGTGGAAATTTTTGTCAAAAACAGCCGCTGCATCTGCTTTTGCAGCCGGCGGTTTTCCGGCTCCTGGGCAATGCGCTCGGTGAGCGCTTTGGCGATTTTTCCCCGCAGCTCTGTGGCAGCCGCCTTGGTATAGGTAATCATCAGAAATTCGTCCAGGTCCGCCGGGTCATTGGGGTCTGTGATATAGCCCAGCAGCCGGTCCACCAGTACCTTGGTTTTGCCGGAACCGGCAGCTGCGGATACCAGCAGCCGTCCGCCTCTATTGGTTACAGCCAGCTGCTGCTGCTCTGTCAGCTCAAGCGCCATTGTATTCCTCCTTTTCCAGTGCTTCCCAAAAATCCTTTGCTTCCATAGATTTGTAATTGCGCCGCCCCAGCTCTCGGGTCTCCTGGCAGACGGCATCATAGGGGCAGAAGGTGCAGGCATCGTGGGCAGTGCCCCGGCAGTAGGGATTGGGCGCTACATTGCCGGAAGCGATCTCCTCCACCATGGTGCCCACCAGGTGGAACACATATCGCTTCAGCAGCGTCAGCTGCTCCCGGGTGGCCAGATTGCCGGAGAGGGTACCGTCCGTTTTCACTTTATAGTCCATGCGCTGGGGCGCATCGCCCGGTTCCATGGCCTGCAATACCGCCTGGTCTTCCAGCAGAAGACCCTGGCGCTTTTGGTTTTTCCGGCGGTTTGTATCCAGCTTCTTGGTATCCATACGGCCGTCCACGGTGACATAGGGCGCACGGGCCGGAAAATACTGCACCCCGGCCGGTACCGGCCGCTGACCCAGCAGGTCCGTGCCACTTTCCCGAAGGGCGAACAGATACAGTAGCATTTGCAGCCCCACGCCGTTGTAGACATCGCAGTAGTTAAATTCTTTTTTGCCGGTTTTGTAGTCCACCACCCGGTAGTACCGGCTGGCCCCGTTGGACCAGGTGTCCACCCGGTCTACAAAGCCTCGAAGCACAGCCTCCATAGCCCGGTTGGGAATGGCGATCGGCGGCAGCTCCTTACCCTCTCCAAACCCCAGCTCGAAGGCTGCCGGCGAAAAGGCGGCCTGTTCCAGCTCCTGCCACAGCTCCGTGACCACGCAGTCCAGCTCCTGAAGATTGCGCTGAAACAGATACTGCATCCGCTGGGAATCCACCTGCTGAAAGTGCTGCTGGGCGTATTCCTGGCTAAAGCCATGGGCAATGTCCAGGGTCTGCTCCAAATCTACCTGGTGGAAGCCCCCCAGCTCCTGGATCCGCCGGGCGGTTTTCTCCAACACCGCATGGACATAGCTGCCAAATTCTGCCGGGTCTACCGTGGCTTCTTTTCTCTCCTTTGCCCGCAGACCGTATTGCAGAAAATAGGACAGCCGGCACTCCGCCTGACGGTCGATCTGGGAGGCGGACAGCCGCAGCGGGTTGTCGTACAGCTGCCCTATGTGCTCCCGGGATATGGTGCCCAGGGTGTAGTCCCGGCGCTGCCGGGTCTGGGCGTATCCCTGGTCTGCTCCCAGCTGCTGGGCTGCATGCGCCTGGTTCCACCGGGCAAGATAGGCTCCGGCCTCCCAGGCATCCGCCTGGGCAAATCCCAGGGCATCCCGGACAGGCTGCTTCTTCCCGGCCAGCTCCGCCAGCCGCTTGAAGACGAAGGAGGGCTGGTCCGTGGCGCTGTACACCCAGATGTGGTCTTCCGCACCGCAGAACACGCCGTAAATTTCCGCAAACTCCGCCTGAATGCCTTCCAGAGAGCCGCCGGTCAGGGGAACGCCCAGCTGGCGCAGGGCCACCCGCTCCTGGTCGGTGAGCACACCCACGGAACCGGCATAGCCGGGCAGATTTCCTTCCTCCGCTCCCAGCAGAATCAGATACCTTTCCCCATGGCAGCGCATGGAGGGAACCGGCCCCATCTGCACAGCATCCAACACCGGCGGGATGGTGCCCACATCATACTGGCTCAGCAGCAGCCGCAGCAGCCGGGAAAAGTGCTCCGGCTCCCACTGGGTCTGGCCCAGTACATCGTGCAGCTGCTCCAATGCCCCCATGAGAATCTCCCAAAGCTGGTTGAGGATTTGGGCGCCCCGGTTGTTGCCGCCGGCATCCAGATCCTGGGCCAGGGCTTCCAGCCGCCGCTCCAGCTCCATCTGTTCCAGGAAGCGGCACAGTCCCAGCACCTGCTGGGCAAGGGATCTGCTGTCCCGGAAGCACTGGCGGAGCTGTTCCAGCGGATCCATTGCCAGACGGCGGGCCTGCTCCAATTGCTCCAGCTGCTGCCAGGAACGCTCGTTCCATTGCCCGCTTAAGCCGTCGGGGTGCTTCTGCCAGGGCTGGGTCCAGCGGTTTCCCCGGATGCCCCAGGTAATGGCATAGTTTTCCACCAGGTCACAGGTGTCCGGGTCCAGCGGGGACAGCGCCGAGCGCAGATAGCGCAGGGTGCTTCGCTGGTCAAATCCCGACAGCGCCGCATCCAGCGCCGTCAGCACGGTGCTGATGACGCTCTCCTGCAGGATCTCCTCCGTGCCGGAGCGGTACAGCGGAATGTGGAACCGATGAAAAATCAGCTCTGCCAGGGGCAGATATTGGTTCATGTCGGTGCACACCAGGGTGATGTCCCGATACCGGCAGCCCTGCTGCACCAGCGCAAGCACCTGCTCAGCCGCATCCAGGCAGGCTTGGTAGGCCGACTCCGCCTGGCAGACGGTGAGGTGCTCCTGGACACAGCCCGGGCGGATGGGGCCTTGAAACAGGGCCTGGCGCACCGGATCCAAGGGCGACGGACGGGGCGGAATCTGCTCCACCTCTACCTCCACCCCGGCCCGAACGGCACAGCGGTACAGCTCCTGAGCGGTCTGCCCCGCCTTTTCAAAGGCCAGAAGGCCGGAGCCGATTTGGTCGCAGTTCATGCTCACGGTTACGCAGGTAGAAACCTGAATCAAATGCTCCAAAATCGCCAGATTCTGCCGGGTAAAGTCGGGAAATCCGTCTATGTAAAATACATGCTTCCGGGCAAAATCCCCGTCTTCCAGCTGTTCCAGCAGCCAGGTCATCTGATCTCGGGGGTCCCGCTTGCCACGGGCGCAAAGGCTGTCATAGCCCTCCATCAGCAGCGCCAATTCTTCCAGCTTTTGGGCCAGGGAGCCTTCCGTCTGCCCTGCCGCCTGCATCAGGTCCTGGGGGGTGATGCAGCAGCGCTTGAACTCGTCCACGCTGTCAATCAGGCCGGTCAAAAACTCCGGCCGGGTCTCCACCGCCGCATAGGCTTTCAGCCGGCTGCTTAGCTGACGGGCTGCCGCTGCCATGGCAACCACCCGTCCGCCGCCGTCCAGACACTCCTGAAGCGGCACTTGCATCCAGTCGGACACCCGCCGGGCCAGCCGGGTGAAGGACACCACCTCAGCATACCGGCTGGCGGCATCCCCCGCTGCCTGACACAGCTGCCGCTCCGCCTCGTGGCTGATCAGCTCCGGCACCATCAGAATGCGGTTTTCCTTTCTCTGGGCAACATCCTTTGCCAGGCGGCCCAATATGACCTCCCGGTTGGCCGTCCAGTCCGTACCCAGCAGCAATCGCAGCATAGGTCCACCTCCTTGTATTTGTGGAGGTAGTATACCACAAATCCCGTCAAAAAGATAGCCGCCTTACGAAGCGAAGAAAAAATTTTCCAGCCGCCCCAGGGCATCCAGGGCAAAAAAGCGAAGGGTATAGCCCTCCTCCCGGGTGATGGCTTCGCACAGATCCTGGGAAAACCCAACCCCTGCGGCCGCTTCCTCCACATGTCTGGCCGTAGCGCCAACACACAGCTGGGGAAACACCACGCACCACCAGTTGTGCCCTTCCCCCTGCCCCAGCACAATGCGCAGAGAGTTGTAAACCCCTGCCGGGAGGGTGAAGGTTTCGTATTGGCGCCGGTCAAACGGCTCCCGGCACAGGGTCACCACGGCACTTCGGGCTTTTCCCGCTGCTTCCAGGGCATCATTGGCCACGGCCTGGATGTCCGGCAGATGCGCTTGTAAGTATGCCTTGGCCTGCTCCGGGTCTGACAGGGTGGTAAGCAGCTGCTGCAAATGTTCCAGCACCGCATTGCGCACTTGCAGCTTCACCGCCTGGTCCTGACGGCTGTCGGAATTGGCCACAATGTGGAGCCGCACCAGCCGGTCTGCAAGCTGCTGCCGGTCTGCCGCTACGCCGCCAACCCAAGTCAGCGCCCACACCATCAGCCCCAAAATCAATCCGTTTCTCAGCTTTTTCATAAAAAACACCGTCCATACTGGAATTTGATGGTTCCAGTATGGACGGAAATTTCAGAAATTATAGGGGTTTTGCAATAAAAACCTGGGGATAATTCTCCTTGAGCATGTTGCACACCACCGCAGCATACTCAAAATTCGGCAAAATGGCAAACACCGCAGAGCCGGAGCCGGTCATCTGCTGGTTCAGCGCACCGTAGCTGTGACAGATGGACTTGATGTAGTTCAGCTCCAGGTGCTCCGAGCTTACCACCGGGTCGAAGACGTTGAACACTTGCTCGGCCACCGCACCCAGGTCCCCTGCCAGCAGGGCGCTTTCCATGGCCCGGTTGTCCGGCCGGTGGGCGATGGCGGTGGCATCCAGCTTGCGATATAGCTCCGGGGTGGAAACGGAGAACTCCGGCTTGCACACTACGAAAATGCAGTCGGGCATATCCGGCAGCTTCCGCAGCCGCTCTCCCCGGCCCTCTACCATAGCCGTGCCGCAGAGGGTGCAGAAGGGCACGTCGCTTCCCACCTGGGCGCCCAGCTCTGCCAGGGCCAGGATGGACAGCGGCTCTCCGTAATGGCGGTTCAGCGCCCGCAGCACCGCCGCCGCATCGGCGCTGCCGCCGCCCAGGCCGGCCCCGGAGGGAATGCGCTTTTCAATGCGGATCTCCAGACCGTCAGGGTCCTTATTCAGGGTCTGGCAGAAAACCTTCGCCGCTTTCCAGGCCAGGTTGGTTTCGTCGGTGGGAATGCCTGCCATGGAGCAGGTCAGGCGCCAGGGCTTGCCGGTGCCCACATCCAGTTCAATGTCATCCCGGATGGAGATGGTCTGCATCACGCTTTGTAGGTCGTGATACCCGTCTTCCCGCTTCCCCAGCACATCCAGGGTCAGATTCAGCTTGGCGTAAGCGCCTTCATATAATGTGGTCATGGTCCATACCGTCCTTTTTGTCAGATCTCCACGACTGTGGGAGGGCTGCGCAGGGCAACGGCACAGCCAACTGCCCATCATTATAACCAATGTATGACGATTTTGCAATCATTCTGTGATAAAATCCAGAAAAATGTACAAGCTAGCAATGCGTATCCCTGCGGCTGCGGTTTCCCGGCTGCAAGAATGGAACCTGGACTTGTTCCGTACGCAGGGGAAATGCCCCGTGAGACAGATGAGGCATTTCCCCGACAGCATCCCAAAAAAGAGGAGGTTTGTTTCATGGATACCATTGCGTTGATTTTGTCCGTCATTGGCTGCATCAACTGGGGGCTGGTGGGCGTATTTCAGTTTGATGTGGTGGCCTGGCTGTTCGGTGGCTCCGGGTCGCTGTTCAGCCGCCTGGTCTATACTGTGGTGGCGCTGGCCGGCCTGTGGTGCGTTTCCTTCCTGTTCCGCAGAAACGCCATAACCGGCGAGGCATAACAATACACGGCTGCACCCATTTTTCGGGCGCAGCCGTGTTGCTTTGTGTGATTAGAAGCAGCGGACGATGCAGCTGACCTCCTGGTCGCCGTACTTGGCGGTGATGGAGGTAGTGCCGCTCTTAATGGCCTTGACCATACCGTTCTCGTCCACCGTGGCGATGTGGGGATGCTCCGAAGACCACTGGACTTCGTTCTGCTCCAGGCCGCAGTCCAGCATCAGCTGGTGCTCGTAGTAGACACCCAGGCGGAAATCGGTCTGCTTCAGCTTCAGGGTCACATCCTTCAGCCCGGAATTGCCGGAAGCGCCCTCCGTGGATGCCGGGGCCTCCGTAGGTGCGGTCTCTCCCTCAGCCGGAGCCTCTGTGGCAGCAGGCTCCGTAGCTTCCGTCGTGGGAGGCACCGTCTCCTGCTCGAACTTCACCGTTACATTCACGTTCATGGACCACTGGCCGCAAGTCACGGAAATCACTGCCTGGCCCTCGGCAACGGCCTCCACCCGGCCATCCGCCGTGACGGTGGCCACGCTCTCGTCAGAAGACGTAAAGACGATTTCATCGGTGGTGTTGCTGGGAGTGGTGGTCACGTGGATCAGGAACTTTCCGCCGGCCTGGTTCAGCACGGCCTGCCGGGCGCTGGTCATGGTCATACCCTCGCAGGGCACCGTCAGGGGCTGGGTCTGGGAAACGGGCTGGGTCACCACCGGCTCCGTCACGGGAACAGTCGGTTCACCGCCGCCCATGTTGGGCAGGAAATACCGCACAAACAGGAAGCCGGCCGCCAGCAGCAGCACGGCGATCAGCACCGTGAGCAGGATCACCACGCCGGTGTTGGGCCGAGGCTCCTGGGGATAGTATTCCTCTTCTTCGTCGTAGGGGTCGTCCGCATCGTCCATAGGGTCCTGAGAAACCGGGTTGTTGACCTCGTCAAAGTCAAAGATCTCCTTTTTCTTCTTGGTGGTAAACCGGCCGCCCCGGCCATGAGGCTCCTCCTCCACCTGCTCCATCAGCAGCTCGTCGCCCAGCAGGTCCACGGCTGCATCCCGGGAGCAGCCGCAAATGGGGCACTGCTCTGCCGTGTCGGGATACGTCGTCCCACAAATGTCACAAATAATCTTACTCATTACCTAACCTCCAGTACATTTCGACACTGTACCATTATCAAGCGACATTATAACACGAATTTCCAAAGAATACAACTACAAAAGTATTGCATTTTTTGTCAACATAACTTATTATATTTGGGAGAGGAGGCGATCTCTTTGTCAGAGCCCCAACGCATATCCCCCCTGCTGGACGGCTACACCATGGGCGAGCCTATGGCCAACCATGACGGAATCCAGTGCTGTCCCGCAATTAAGGAAAATACAGAGGAAAAATACATCGTCAAAATCATCTCCGTACCTGCCACCCAGGCGCAAATGGATGCCCTGCTGCTGGCGGGTGCTTACAAAGACCCTGCCGATGCCATGGACTATTTCAAGGAAATGGGCAAGGGAATTCTTCAGGAGGCCCGGCTCCTGTCGGAGCTGAGCAAGCTCAACGGCTTTACCTCCTACGATGCCTGGCAGATGACGCCAATCACCCGCAAACGGCTGGGGTACTATGTTTACCTGATCGGCAGCTACAAATGCTCCCTGGAAAAGCACCTGCGCCGCAGTCCCGTGACTCATTTGGAGGCGGTGAATCTTGGCCTGGATCTGTGCTCGGCGCTGTCTTTGTGCCGCCAGTCCGGGTCTTTGTATGTGGATTTGAAGCCATCCAACATCTTCGTCTGCGAAAACAAGGAGTACTGCATCGGTGATTTGGGCTTCCTGCCCCTGGATGCCCTGCGCTACAGCACCATCCCGGACCGCTACCGCAGCGCCTATACCCCGCCGGAGCTGTTCGACCCCATGAACCCGGTGAATCTGACCGTGGACACCTACGCCGTGGGTATGATTCTGTATCAGCTCTACAACGACGGGCAGCTGCCCCGGCAGGAGCGGGACCCGGAAGAGGCCCTGCCCACGCCGGTCAATGCCGACTATGAGCTGGCGGATATCATCATGAAGGCCATTCACCCCGACCCGGAGCAGCGCTGGCAGGACCCCAAGGACCTGGCCCAGGCATTGGTTGCCTACATGCAGCGCAATGCCGTCAACGACACCTCCATTACGCCTCATACACCTCTGGAGCCGGACCCCAACGGGCCGCTGCTCCCCCAGGAGCCGAAGCCGGAAGAACCGAAGTCGGAAGAACCGGAGCAGGCACCTGCGCCGGAGGCGGATGAAGCGCAGACGGCTGCACCCGACCCGGAGCCGGATACCCAGCTCCCGGAAGAGGGGGCCGAGCCGGAGGAGGCTGCTGCTCAGGAGGAAGATGCCGATGCTCAGACACCGCCTTCGGAGCCGTCCCCTGCCCCGGAGGAGCCGGAACCTGACATGCTGCCCCAGGATGCTGCCGATGACCAGGACACCCCGGAACTGATGCCCCACGAAATGTCGGACGAGCTTTCCAGAATCATGGCCAAGGCCGACGATTTGATTTCCCACCAGCCCCCGGAGGGCGTGGTGCTCCCCCAAATCCCCGACCCGCCGGATCCCTTTGCCTTTGTCAAGGAGGACATGGAGCCGGAGGACGACGGATCCGTGCCCAAGGAGCTGGAAATGGAGCAGCCGGAACCGACGGAGCCGGACTCCGGGAAAAAGGGCGGCAGCTTTATCTCCCCGGAGGGCAAGCGCAGACGGAAAAAGCTGGTTGCCACCCTGGCCTTCCTGCTGGCGCTGTCTGCGGCGGGCCTGGGCAGCTACTGGTTCTATCAGAACATCTATTTGCAGACCATCCGGGCCATCGACATCGACGGCACCAAGCAGTCTTTGACGGTCAACATCGATTCCGATGTGAAGGACGGCCTGCTTCGGGTCATCTGCTCCGACAAAAACGGCGCTTCCATGACCCAGAACGTTGTGGGCGGACAGGCTACCTTTACCGGCCTGACCCCGGACACGCTGTACACCGTCCGCTTGGAAATTGACGGCTTCCATGCCCTGGTGGGAAAGACCTCGGATATTTTCACCACCGATACCACCACCAGCATTGTCAGCCTGACCCCCACCGCCGGAACGGAAGACGGTTCGGTGATTTTGGACTTTACCGTGGAGGGCATCGAGCCGGAGCAGTGGACGCTGACCTACGGCGCCCAGGGTGAGCCGGAGCAGGTGCTCACCTTCACCGGCCACCAGGTGCCGGTCTCCGGGCTGAAAATCGGCAAGGTCTACACCTTCGTCCTGGATGCAGGCGACAGCCTCTCCCTCAGCGGCGAAACCACACTGGAATACATGGCCACCCGTCTGGTTCTGGCCAAGGACCTGTGGGCCACCTCCACCGACGGCACCGATTTGACCATGCACTGGAATGTGCCGGGAGATTTGGTGGTGGACAGCTGGCAGGTGCGCTGCTATAACGACAGCGGCTATGACGAATCCCAGACGGTTACGGATACCCAGGCCCTGTTCACCGGCATCGACCCGGAGCTGGATTACACGGTGGAGGTGACGGCGGAGGGCATGACCGAGCCGGCACGCATCAGCATCACCGCCAACGCCCTTTTCCTGAATGACTTTACCGTAGCCAACGACGAAGACACCCAGGCCCAGGACCTGCGCCTGGAATGGAGCTTTACCGGCAGCGAACCCCAGGACGGCTGGCTGCTGATGTACACCGTTGACGGCAGCGCCATGCCCAATGTGGTCAAATGCAGCGGCTCCTCCGGGGTCATCAGTCCCAGGATTCCCGGCGCACAGTATCAGTTTACCCTGCAAGCCGCTGACGGAACCACGGTGCTGAACAGCCGGCATAGCTACACCTGCCCCGAGGCCGCTCCCATGGATGCAAACAGTCTGCAGGCGGATCAGATTTCCGGCAAGCTGCTGAAAACGCCGGAGGGCACTTGGCATAAAGATTCCCTGGAAGGCGACGACTATACCGACCAGTTTGCCCCAGGTGAGAGTGTCTCCCTGGTGCTCCATGGAGATGCCAATTTCTACCTGCCGGGCTATGAGCTGAACATTTTGTATGTCATCCGGGATGCCCACGGCATTGTGCTTCCCGACCTGATTTCCCAGGAGCGGACCTATTGGAAGGAATTCTGGTCCGGCGGGGACAGCCACTATGGCGAGCTGACCCTGCCCAAGGTCCCGGAAATTCCCGGCTCTTACGTGCTGCACCTGTATTTTGACGGTGCCCAGGTGGGGCAGTTCCCCTTTACAATTACCCACTAACCGCAGCAAGTCCTCCCAGCAAATGGGAGGACTTGTCATTTTCAACAATTCTCAGGCATAGATATGTACAGAACTTATAATAATCCCTGATTTATTCGGTTGTTCACACATTTTCGCTGGATGTGTGCTATAATTGGGTCAAATCCATTGAAAGGGGCCAGTACATGCGCGGAAAGAGTCATCGCTGCCTGGGTCAATACTTAACGGAGCACTACATGCCGGACGCCCCCAAGCGTCACATTCGGGCCTTCCTCATCGGCTGCATTGAGCCGGATCGGAACCCCGCTACATACCTGAAGGGTTCGCTGCATTTCCAGTGGCTTCGTGGACACAACTACCGCAATGCCCGCCGTTTCATGCGCCGGATTTCTCAGCGGCTGGAACGGAAGGACGCTTTGAATCTGTTCGACTATTACTCTCTGGGTAAGCTCATTCACTACACCACCGATGCCTTTACCTTTGCCCACAATGATACCTTCCCCACCAACCTCAGCGACCACCGGGAGTATGAGGCCCAGCTTCAGGACCATTTCCTGGAGTACATGCAGCAGGACCCCCAGGTGAATCCCCGGGTGGCCAGGACTGTTATGGATGCCATCTATTCCTACCATCGGGACTATGAGGCAGTGGAGTCCAACATCCACACCGATTCCTGGTTTGCCCTGACTGCCTGCTGCTGCGTGCTGGCGGTGGTCTTTGCCAAGCCGGTGGTGATCTGATTTTTTCGGTATGAGCAGAACCATCCGTCTCGTAACCCATATGTTTCTGGGAGCAGGGATTGCCACGGTAATCCTGCTTCCAGTCTTTTTGCTGCTGCATTTGCTGCTGATCCGTAGCTGGCGCAGAACGCTGGGGTATCTGATTTTTGCATTTTATCTAGCGGCGATGGACGGTGTGGTGGGGCTTCCCAACATTCACTACATCCGATTTGACTTGAATGTGAATCTGGTTCCCATGGCCTATATGTTTTCGGATTACCGCACCAGTCTTTTGAATGTGATGCTGTTTTTGCCTCTGGGCTTTCTGCTGCCGGTGCTCTGCCCCGGATTTGAGAAGTTTTGGAAGACGGCCCTGTTTGGCCTGTGTCTGTCTATGCTGATTGAGCTGCTGCAAATCTTTACCTTCCGGGCTACGGATATCAACGATCTGATGACCAACACCGCCGGAACCATCTTAGGCTGGTGGGCCAGACAGGCGCTGGCTGCCCGGCGGGGAACCTGCGGCTGGAAGGCCAGGGAGCTTTTCGGTGTGTCTGCCCTGACTTTGGGCATCATGTTTTTTATGCAGCCCTATCTGGTGGAGCTGCTTTGGCGTACAATGGAATCTGTTACCGGGAAGTGCTGAAACGGCTGCTTCCCGGTTTTTCCATAGGCCGCCAGTTCAAATTCCCTCTTGCATTTTTCTTCCAGTGGTGGTATAATGTCCACAGCTACTGAGCAAGGAGATTTTCACCATGAACATCACCTCCTGCGCCGCGCGGTTTTTCTTTGGCTGCTATTACTTTTTTACTCAGAAGAAGTAATAGCGATTTGTGCTGCAACGATTTTCAGGAGCTTAAAAAGACGTATTTTTAAGACGCTGCACGAATTGCCGTGCAGCGTCATCTTTTTTGCAAAGGAGAAAACCAGCATGATTGCGATTTTGAAGCATGGCACCACACCTGCCCAGACCCAGCATTTGGTGGACTGGCTTAGGCAGATGAATCTGGATGTACACATATCCGAGGGCAAGGAGGTCACCGTTCTGGGCCTGATCGGCGACACCAGCCGGGTGGATATGGAGCTGTTGAAAAGCCTGGATATGGTTGAATCGGTAAAGCGGGTTTCTGAGCCCTTTAAGCAGGCCAACCGCAAGTTCCATCCCCGGGACACGGTGGTAAACGTCGGCGGTGTGCGCATCGGCGGCGGCTACTTTGCCATGATTGCCGGCCCCTGCTCCGTGGAGTCGGAGGAGCAGATCATTGAGGTGGCCCAGGCGGTGAAGGCATCCGGCGCTGACATCCTCCGGGGCGGCGCTTTCAAGCCCCGCACCTCCCCCTATGCCTTCCAGGGCATGAAAGGCGAAGGCATTCAGCTGCTTTTGGAAGCGAAAAAGGCCACAGGAATGCCCATTGTCACCGAAATTATGAACATTTCCACCCTGGATTTGTTTGCCGATGTGGACATCATCCAGGTAGGCGCCCGGAATATGCAGAACTTTGACCTGCTGAAGGAATTGGGAAAAACCAAAAAGCCCATTCTCCTCAAGCGGGGGCTGGCCAACACCATCCAGGAGCTGCTTATGAGCGCAGAGTACATTATGAGCGAGGGCAACGAGCAGGTCATCCTCTGCGAGCGGGGCATCCGCACCTTTGAAACGGCTACCCGCAACACCCTGGACCTGTCCGCTGTCCCGGTGCTGCACAATCTGACCCATCTGCCGGTGGTGGTGGACCCCAGCCACGCCACAGGCAAGGCCGGGCTGGTGGCCCCCATGGCCTGCGCCGCCGCTGCCTGTCAGGCGGATGCCATTATGGTGGAGGTTCACAACAACCCCGCCTGTGCCCTGTGCGACGGTGCCCAGTCCCTGACCCCGGTGCAGTTTGACGAGCTGAGCCGGAAGGTGCGGCGTATTCGGGAGGTTGTCCTGTGAACGTAGGAATTGTGGGCCTGGGCCTGATTGGCGGCTCCCTGGCCCGGGCCTATGCCCTGGAGGGTCACCAGGTGTGGGCCTGGGACCAGGATGCAAGCGTGCTGTCCTTTGCCAAGCTGGCCGGAGCGGTGCACGAAACCCTGGATGCCCACACAGCTGGCAGCTGCCAGCTGATTCTGCTGTCGGTCTACCCCGGCGGCAGTGCCGCCTGGCTGGAACGCAGCGCCGCTTATTTAAGCAGCCAGGCATTGGTAGTGGACTGCTGCGGCATGAAGGAAGAAATCTGCCGTAAGGGCTTTTCTCTGGCCCGGCAGTATGGCTTTACCTTTGTAGGCGGCCACCCTATGGCCGGCTCCCAGTTTTCCGGCTTCCGCTACAGCCGTGCAGATCTGTTCCGGGGTGCGCCCATGGTGCTGGTTCCCCCGGTATTTGACGACATTTCCCTGCTCCAACGGGTGCAGGAAGCACTGCGGCCCTGCCACTTCGGCTCCTTCTCCGTGACCACGGCCCAGAATCACGACCGCATGATTGCGTTTACCTCCCAGATGCCCCATCTGCTGAGCAATGCTTTCATCAAGTCCCCCACCGCCCAGACCCACAAGGGCTTCTCCGCCGGAAGCTACAAGGACTTGACCCGGGTAGCCTGGCTGAACCCCCAGATGTGGGCAGAGCTGTTTCTGGAAAACCGGGAAAACCTGCTGTTTGAGCTGGACACCTATCTGGACAATCTCAACGCCTATCGGGAAGCCCTCGCCGCCGGGGACCAGGAACGGCTGGTATCCCTATTGGAGGAGGGCAAGCGGTGCAAAGAGGAGGTAGACGGATGAATACAGTCACGGTTGCCGCATCCAAAACCTATGACATCCACATCGGCCCCGGCCTGCTTTCTATGCTGGGGGCGTATGCCCAAGGCCTGGGCAGTGCCAAGCGGGTCTGCCTGGTAAGTGAAAGCCGGGTCTATCCCCTCTATGGCCCGAAGGCCGTGGCAAGCCTGGAAAGTGCCGGATTTCAGGTGTCGGAATTTGTCTTTCCGGCAGGCGAGCAGAGCAAAAACGGCGGCATTTTTCTGGAACTGCTGAACACCCTGGCCCAAAATCAGCTTACCCGCACAGACCTGGTGGTTGCGCTGGGCGGCGGCGTGGTGGGAGATTTGGCCGGGTTTGCCGCCGCCTGCTACCTGCGGGGCATCCGGCTGATCCAGATTCCCACCACCCTGCTGGCGGCGGTGGACTCCTCGGTGGGGGGCAAAACCGCCATTGACCTGCCGGCAGGCAAGAATCTGGCAGGGGCCTTTTTCCAGCCTGCCCTGGTGCTGTGCGATACCCAGGTGCTGGATACCCTGCCCCGGGAGATTTTCCAGGACGGCTGTGCCGAGGTTATCAAATACGGCGTTCTCTACGACCCGGCGTTGTTTGCTCAGCTGGAAGCCCAGGGTCTGGACTTCGGCCGGGAAGCGGTCATCACCCGGTGCATCCAGCTGAAACGGGACGTGGTCATGGAGGACGAATTTGACACCGGGGCCAGAATGAAGCTCAACCTAGGCCACACCATCGGCCACGGGGTGGAGGCCCGCAGCGGCTTCGCCCTCTCCCACGGACGTTCGGTGGCCATTGGTCTGGCCATGGTCACCCGGGCCGCTGCCCGGCATGGCTTTTGCAGCCGGACGGCCTGCCAGCGGATTTTGGCGGTTTTGGAGCAGTTTGGACTGCCTACGGAAACGTCCTATTCCCCCCAGGAGCTGGCGGCCTACACGTTATCCGACAAAAAGCGCTCCGGCGATACCCTGTCGCTGGTGATTCCCCGGGATATCGGAGACTGTGCCATTGTGCCCACCCCTGTGTCTCAGATGCCGGCGCTGATTCAGGCAGGTATGTGATATGGATTTACGAATTTTTCCGGGAAAGCTGGCAGGGCAAACGGCTGCCATTCCCTCCAAGTCCCAGGCCCACAGGCTACTGATTTGCGCCGCTTTGGCGGACGGCCCCACCCAGCTGCACTGCGCCCAGAGCAACCGGGATTTGGATGCCACAGCCGCCTGTCTCAACGCTTTGGGCGCTGAGGTAAGGGCCACGGAAACCGGGTTTTCCGTCCGGCCTATGGAGCATATCCCGGCCAAAGCCACCCTCCCCTGCGAGGAAAGCGGCTCTACCCTGCGCTTTCTGCTGCCTTTGGCGGCAGCGCTGGGGGTGGAGACCACCTTCCGGCTGGAAGGACGGCTCCCTCAGCGGCCCCTGTCTCCCTTGTGGGAGGAATTGGAAAGAAAGGGCTGCCAGCTGAGCCGCCCAACCCCGGACACGATTTTGTGCCGTGGACAGCTGCAGCCGGGCAGCTTCCGTCTCAGCGGCAACATTTCCAGCCAGTATTTTACGGGGCTTATGCTGGCCATGCCCCTGCTAAGCGGCAGCAGCCGGCTGCTGGTTCAGGGGCAGCTGGAATCGAAGCCCTATGTGGACATGACCCGGCAGACCCTGGCCCTGTTCGGCGTGCAGGCAGACCTGGGAGACATCCAGGGCTCCCAGCGCTATCTGTCCCCCGGCAGGGTGACGGTGGAGGGAGATTGGAGCAATGCCGCCTTTTTCCTCACTGCCCAGGCCCTGGGCAGCCCTGTTTCCGTAACGGGGCTGAACCCGGACTCTGCCCAGGGGGACCAGGAAATCAGGAACCTTCTTCAAAGCATGGAGACATGTTCCACCATTTCTGGGGCGCAGATTCCCGACTTAATCCCCATTCTGGCGGTGTTTGCCGCCTGCCGCCAGGGGGCGGTGTTCACCCACATTCAGCGTCTTCGGATGAAGGAGTCCGACCGGGTGGCCTCCACCTTGGCCATGATTGCGGCCTTGGGCGGCCACGGCTGGGCGGATGCGGACACCATGACCATTTCCGGCACCGGGCTGACAGGCGGACGGGTGGATGCCCACAACGACCATCGCATCGCCATGGCTTCCGCCATTGCAGCCACCTGCTGCACCCAGCCGGTGATCCTTCTGGATGCCCAGTGTGTCCAAAAATCGGACCCCCATTTTTGGGAGGTCTATGCCCAGCTAGGAGGTCAGTATGAGCAGTACCTACGGTGATTTTCTAAAGCTTTCCATTTTCGGCCAGTCCCACGGCCCGGCCATTGGCATGACCCTGGACGGCATCCCGGCGGGACTTCCTGTGGATTTGGAGACCCTCTCCCACTTCCTCGGCCGCCGGGCGCCTGGGCAGGCCGACTGGGCCACCCCTCGGAAGGAGGGGGACCGCCCGGAGTTTTTAAGCGGCATTGTAAACGGGGTTACCTGCGGCGCTCCCATAGCCGCCGTGATTGCCAACACCAACACCCGCTCCGGGGACTATGCCAACCTGGCGGACTGCCCCCGGCCCGGCCATGCCGACTACACCGCCCAAGTGAAGTACGGCGGCTTTCAGGATGCTGCCGGCGGCGGCCACTTTTCCGGGCGGCTGACCGCCCCGCTGTGCATCGCCGGCGGGCTGTGCCTGCAATGGCTAGAGCAGCAGGGTATCCGCATTGGGGCCCATATTCTTTCCATCGGCACAGCCCGGGACGAAGCCTTCGTCCCCACAGAGCCTCAGCTGGACCGGGCGGGGCAGCTCTTCCCTACCCTCTCCGGCGAAGCGGCCCAGGCCATGACCCAGCAGATCCACCAGGCCAAGGCCCAGGGCGACAGCGTCGGCGGCATTGTGGAGTGCGCCGTCACCGGCCTGCCTGCCGGTATTGGCGAGCCGATGTTCGCCGGACTGGAAAGCAAGCTGGCCCAGATCCTCTACGGCATCCCGGCAGTGAAGGGCGTGGAGTTTGGCGACGGCTTCGCCCTGGCCACCGGCCTGGGAAGCCAAGTCAACGACGGCTTCACCATGGAGGGCGGCCGTGTGGTCACCACCACCAACCACTGCGGCGGCATTTTGGGGGGCATCAGCAACGGTATGCCTGTGCTGTTCCGGGTGGCCCTGAAGCCCACCCCATCCATTTCCCGGCCCCAGCAGAGCGTCAGTCTCCGCAGTGGCTGCGACCAGACACTGGTGGTCAAGGGCCGCCATGACCCCTGCATCGTCCCCAGGGCGGTGCCGGTGGTGGAGGCCGCCGCCGCCATTGGAATTTTTGATTTGATTTTGGGAAACACCCAGACAACCAGGAGGAATGCACCATGGAATTAACCGAACTTCGCCAGCAGATCGACAGCATCGATGACCAGCTGGTGCAGCTATTTTGCCAGCGGATGGAGGTTGCCGCCCAGATCGCCGACTGTAAGAAGCGCAGCGGAACCCCCATTTATGTCCCGGCCAGGGAGCGGGAAAAGCTCCAGGACGTGGCCCGGAAGGCAGGGCCGGAGATGGATAACTACACCCGGGTCCTCTACTCCATGCTCTTTGAGCTGAGCCGCAGCTACCAGAGCAAGCGCAGCGGGCAAATCAGTCCCCTGTACAATCAGATTACCCAGGCCATCCAGCAGACCCCAAATCTATTCCCCCAAAGCCCCATGGGGGCCTGCCAGGGCGTGGAAGGGGCCTACTCCCAAATCGCCTGCGAAAAAATCTTCAAAAATCCCATGATCCTCTACTTCAAAAATTTTGAAGCGGTGTTCTCCGCCATTGAGCAGGGGATGTGTCAATACGGCATCCTGCCCATCGAAAACTCCACTGCCGGTTCTGTGAAAAAGGTCTACGACCTGATGATTCAGCACCGTTTCTCCATTGTCCGCACCTTCCGGCTGAAGGTGGACCACAATCTGCTGGCCAATCCCGGCGCCAAGCTGTCGGATATCAAGGAAATCTACTCCCACGAGCAGGCCATCAGCCAGTGCAGCGAATTCTTGCAGACCCTGCCTGGGGTGACGGTGATTCCAGTGGCCAACACCGCCATGGCAGCGGAGATGGTGGCCAAATCCGGCCGCAAGGATGTGGCCGCTCTCAGCAGCCGCTCCTGCGCCCAGCTGTACGGCCTTGTAAATCTGGCTGCCTCCGTCCAGGACCAAGGCAGCAACCACACCCGGTTCATCTGCATCAGCAAGAATCTGGAAATCTACCCCGGTGCGGATAAGACCACCATTATGATGATCCTGAATCACAAGCCCGGCGCGCTGTACAAGGTGCTGGCCCGGCTCTACACCCTGGGCATCAACGTGACCAAGCTGGAATCCCGGCCTCTGCCGGAGCGGGAATTTGAGTTCATGTTCTATTTCGATTTGGAAACCTCCATCTATTCCCAGGAGTTTGTGCAGCTGATGTGCGAGCTGGCCCAGCTGTGTGAGGAATTCAAATATCTGGGCAGCTACAGCGAGGTGGTTTGATGCGCTGCGGACTGTTGGGCCGGAAGCTGGGTCACAGCTACTCTCCCCAGATTCACAGATATCTGGGCAGTTACAGCTATACCCTGTTTGAAAAGGAGCCGGAGGAGGTGGAAAGCTTCCTCCGCAGCGGTGACTTTTCCGCCATCAACGTGACCATTCCATACAAAAAGACGGTGATGCCCTACCTGGATGCCCTCTCCCCCACCGCTAAGAAGCTGGGCTGTGTCAATACCATCGTCCGCCGCCGGGACGGCACCTTGTTTGGGCATAACACCGACTATTTCGGCTTTACCTCTCTGGTGCACCACAGCGGCATTTCGGTGGATGGCCGCAAGGTGCTGGTGCTGGGCAGCGGCGGCACCTCCAACACCGCCGTCAAAGCCCTGGAGGACCTGGGGGCGAAGGTGGTGGTGATTTCTCGCTCCGGGCCGGAGGACTATGCCCACCTGTCCCGGCACCAGGATGCCAGCGTGATTGTGAACACCACCCCGGTGGGCATGTATCCGGGCAACGGGGCAGCGCCGGTGGATTTGGCGGCGTTTCCCCATTTGGAGGGCGTGCTGGATGTCATCTACAACCCTGCCAAAACCCAGCTGCTGCTGGATGCGGAGCGCCTGGGGCTGCCCCATGCCAACGGACTTTGGATGCTGGTGGCCCAGGCCAAGGAGGCGGCAGAGTATTTTCTGGGAGCGCCGCTGGAAGATGGCTGCATCGCCCGTGTTCATCGGGCCATGCGCCTGGAAATGGAAAACGTCGTCCTCATCGGCATGCCCGGCTGCGGCAAAACCACGGTGGGCGGCGCCTTGGCGGAACTGATGCATCGACCGCTGGTGGATGCCGATGCCGAAATTGAGAAGCTGGCCGGGAAAACCATCCCGGAGCTGTTCGCCAGTGATGGGGAAGCAGCCTTTCGCCGTCTGGAAACCCAGGTGCTGGCCCAGCTTGGCAAGCAATCCGGCCTGATCATCGCCACCGGCGGTGGCTGTGTCACTCAGCCCTGCAATGCGCCCCTGCTTCGCCAGAACGGGACGTTGGTGTGGCTGGGCCGGGATTTGGACGAACTGAGCACCCAGGGCCGTCCCCTGTCCCAGTCGGCTGACCTGCGCCGGATGTATGCCCAGCGCCAGCCCCTGTACCAGGCATTTCACCACGTCTACGTCGATAACTGGGGTACGCCCATGGAGACTGCCCAGCGTATCTTACGGAAATTGGAGGAAACCCTATGAAAATTCTGGTCCTCAACGGCCCCAACATCAACATGCTGGGCATCCGGGAGCCGGGGATTTACGGCAGCAGCTCCTACCAGGATCTGCTGAATCTGCTGGATGCCACCGCCGAAGAGATGCACATCCAGCTGGAACACTACCAGTCCAACCACGAGGGGGATTTGGTAGACCGGATTCAGACGGCCTATGGCGTTTTTGACGGTATTGTCATCAATCCCGCCGCCTACACCCACACCTCTATTGCCATTTTGGATGCGCTGAAGGCCGTGGCCATTCCCGCCGTGGAGGTGCACATCTCCGATGTGGATGCCCGGGAGCCGTTCCGGCAGATTTCCTACGCCGGCCTTGCCTGCTGCAAGACCATCAAGGGCCACGGGTTGGCCGGATATCGGGAAGCAATCGAGTATCTGGATAAGCTTTTGGGCCATGTAATCAGCCAATAAAAATGGAACGATGCCAAACAGCCAAGGGGCTGCGGCATCGTTCCTTTTTGTTGCAATTTCTCCGTTATTCCACGGATTTCAGCGCTTCTGCCATGTTGATTTTGTCCAGCTTGAAGTAGAAGATGAAATCCACCACCACAGCCGACAGCAGCGTCAGCAGCGCCGACCACAGATAGGACTGGGGCGCTGTAAGCACCTTGAACCAGACCATATCGATTTTGATTTGGCTCATGACAAAAATCAGCAGCAGCTTTCCAAGGCCCAGTCCCAGCACGGTGCCAATCACCGTCAGGGCCAGATTCTCCTTGAACACATAGGAGGCCGTCTCCGCTGCGTTGAAGCCCAGCACCTTGATGGTGGCAATTTCCCGGAGCCGCTCGGTGATGTTGATGTTGGTCAGGTTGTACAGCACCGTCACGGCCAGCAGCCCGGCGCAGAACACGATCACCCACACCACCAGGTCCAGAGCCTCCATCATGCTACCGACCATTTCGGCCACGTCCGCTCCCACGGAAACATTCATTACGAAGCTCAAATCGCTGATATCGGCACCCAGAGCGTGGACATCCTCCCCTTCGTTCATGGTGACGAAGGCCATTTGCAGTTCCGGCAGACTGCCCCAGTGGGCCTGATACGTCTCAGGGGACACAATGGCGTAGTTATACACGTGGTTGTCATAGATGCCGGACACGGTCAGCTCCATGCTGTCCAGGTCCGCATTGCGCAGCACCAGCACATCGCCCTGGCGAATGCCCAGATTTTCAGCCACACCAGCCGAGAGCACCACCTGGTTTTCACCGGGCATGGCCACGGACTGCTCGCCATGGCGCATATTGATGAAGTTCTGCATGTCCTTGTCACCGCTGAGCAGGTAGATTTCCTTGGTGCGGTTGTCGAACTCTACCTTGACACTGCTTTGGTGATAGTACATATAGTCCCGGGCCTGGTTTTTGATGGCCTTTTCAAACTTATGCGCCTGGTTATCCGAGAGACTGTCCCGGAAGTATACGGAGATGTCATATTCCGTTACGTTTTCAAACTGGTAAGCGGCCACGTTGGCGATGGAATCCCGCAGGCCGAAGCCGGTCAGCAGCAGGGCGGTACAGCCGCCGATGCCCACCAGCATCATCAGCAGCCGCTGGCGGTAGCGGAAGATGTTTCGCAGAGTGACCTTGTTCAGGAAGCTGATTTTCTTCCAGAAGGGCAGATACTCCAGGAGAATCTTCTTTCCGGCATTGGGGGCCTTGGGCCGAATCAGCTCAGCCGGGACCTCCTCCAGAGTGCGGCGGCAGCAGCTCCAGGTGACCAGCAGCATCACCGCCGTGTAGATGGCGAGAATCGCCCCGGCCAGGGGCCAATTCACCGTCAGCACCACATCGGGCTGAATGTGAAGCATGATGCAGTAGGCTTTCCAGATGATCTGGGGGAAGACGGTGCTTCCAACCAGGATTCCCAAGCCGCAGCCGAGAATGGCGCTGCTGCCGGAATAGAAGAGATATTTGTGCATGATCTCCCGGTTGGTGTAGCCAAGAGCCTTCAGCGTGCCAATTTGAGTCCGCTCTTCGTCGATCATCCGGGTCATGGTGGTGATGCACACCAAGGAAGCGATCAGCAGGAAAAACACGGGGAACACCCGGGAGACACCGGCCACAATGTCGGAGGTGCTGTCTAAGTTGTTGTAGCCGACGTTGCTGGTGCGGTCCAGGATAATCAGCTCCGGCTTGTCCATATCGTTGATTTCTTCCCGAGCGTCTTTCAGCTCCTGCTGGGCATCGTCCAGCTGCCGCTTGGCATCCGCCAGCTCTTTGCGGACATCCACCTTAGCCTTCTCGTACTCGTCCCAGCCGGCTTCCAGGTCTTTTTTGCCCTGGTTCCACTTGCCCCAGTTCACCATCAGGGTGTTGTAGGCGGTGTTCAGCTCCTCCTCTTTCTGGTCCAGCATGGCCAGGTTCGATTCGATTTCCGCAAGACCTGCCTCCATCTGCCCCTTAAAGCCCAGCAGCCCCATCAGCTTATCCGCTGCCGGAAGGAAAATATCGTTGTACAGATGTTCCAGCTCAGACAATGTGGTTTTGGCGCTTTCCAGAGAACCTTGGGCTTCATTCAAGGCAGCCTGGGCGGCATCCACCCGTGCCTGGGCCTGGGCCTTTTCCTCTTCAGTGCTGTCGGGGTTGTCTGCAATGGCATCCCGTTCTGCGGTGGCCTGGCTTAGCTCTGCCTGGGCAGCATCCACCGCAGCCTGTGCCTGGCGGACGGCCTCCCGGGCGCTGGCGATCTCCCCTTTCAGGGCATCGCCGGTCATGCCGATAATGGCCTCAGCCTGCTTTACAGCCTCCTCTGCATCGGGGATTTGGGTGTTAATTTGATCCAATTGCTGCTGCAGCAGGGTGCGGCTTCCCTGGAGCTGAAGGCGGCCGTCGTGGATCTGCTTGCGGCCGTCCTCAATTTGGTTTCCGGCATCAATCAGCTTTTTCCGATTGGATTCCAGCTCCTTTTCCCCGTCTTTCAGCTCCTGCTCCGCATCTTTCAGTTCCTGCTCGGCCTCGGCTTTGCCGTCTTCGTATTCCTGGACACCGTCCATATACTCCTGGTATCCCTCGTCATAGCGCTCCTCTGCTTCGGCCTTTACCTCCTGGAACCGGCGCTGGGACAAGTCCTGGGCATCCTGCTCCACCTGCTTGGCGGCCTCGTCCAGGAAATCGTTGTATTCGTCGCTGTAAATGGCATAACTGCCCGACAGGTCCAGGTCGATTTCTGTATAGTATTCTATGTCCAGCGACTCCCGGGGGACAAAGAAATACTGTCCCAGAGAACCGCTGCCCACAGAGGTGGTGCCCCGGTTCATGTCCATATACAGCGGCGATGCCACATAGCCCACCACGGTAAAGGTGGTTTGCTTCATCTGGTCCAGGGCCTCATCGGTGTTGCTGGGGGAGATGGTGACGGTCTTTCCCAAAATGCTGTCATCGGCCTGGAATCCGTCCACCAGGCACTCGTTGGCAGCCTGGGGCATCCGGCCGCCCCGGAGGGCCAGCTTGTTGACCTTCTCCGGGATGGCATAAAAGCGGTGCACGGAATCCGCCGGTTCCTCCCCCATGCTGGCAATCAGATCCGTATAGTAGACCCCTTCTGCTGCGGCAATGCCCTCCAGCTGGGAAAACCCCTGGACATATTCCTCGGTCCAGCCATAATTGCTCACAGCCCGCAGATCAAACATGTTCTGCTGGTCCATATACTGCTGCCCGGTGGCCAGCATATCCGTCTTGGTCATCAGCAGCCCCAGGAACAATCCGGAGCCAAGGGCGATGATGATGGCGATGGCGATATACCGGCCAAAGGACTTCACAATGGATTGGCGCAAATTTTTGCGCATTGCTTTCCCTTTCATTACCATTCAATCTCCGCAATGTCCTGAGGGTGTTCGTTTTGAATCACCGAGGAAACGGTGCCGTTCTTCACCCGAATCACCCGATCTGCCATGGCCGTGAGGGCGGCGTTGTGGGTGATGATGATCACCGTCATGCCGTTTTTCCGGCCGGTATCCTGAAGCAGCTGTAAAATCGCCTTGCCGGTCTGGTAGTCCAGTGCGCCGGTGGGTTCGTCGCACAGCAGCAGCTTGGGGTTCTTCGCCAATGCTCTGGCAATGGCCACCCGCTGCTGCTCACCGCCGGAAAGCTGGCTGGGGAAGTTCTTCATCCGCTCTTCCAGCCCCACCTCCCGCAGGACCTGGGCGGCATCCAGGGGATTTTTGCAAATCTGGTTGGCAAGCTCCACATTTTCCAGGGCGGTCAGATTGCCGATCAGATTGTAAAACTGGAACACAAACCCCACATCATCGCGGCGGTATTGGGTCAGCTGCTTCTTGTCCAGAGCAGAAATCTCCTGGCCGTCCAGGGTTACACGCCCGGTAGACAGGGTGTCCATGCCGCCCAGAATGTTCAGCAGCGTGGTTTTCCCAGCACCGGACGGCCCCACGATCACCACCAGCTCCCCCTGCTCCACCTGGAAGGAAACGTCGTGCAGGGCGTTGATTTCCACCTCGCCCATATGGTAGGTTTTGCCTACGTTCTCAAATTCTACAAAGGCCATTGTCCATCACCTCATTGAGTGCAGTTTCATTGGTATTATTATATCACAATCCTGGTTGTTTTCCGAAACATTCTGTAAATTTCAGCGAAAGCGGAGGATATTACGGCTTCTTTCGGAATACCACCAGCTTGCTTGCCACATAGTTGAGCACTACCACCAGCACCTGGGTCACCAGCTTCCAGATGTTGCCGTTCCAGTGAAGCAGGTCCACCGCCAGAAACAGGATGACCGTCTCCATGGCCCCGGAGGCAATGCGGCAGCTGACAAATTTGGTCAGCTCCGGCACCACCGTCTTGCGGGACCAATCGTGGCTCTGAAATACAAAGGGCTTGTTGGTCAGGTAGGCAAAGGCCACGGCCACCACCCAGGACAGGATGTTGCTCACCGCAGCGCTGAGATGCAGCAGGTTGTACACCGGCAGGTACACGGCGTAGTTGACCAGGGTGGTCAGCACGCCAAAAAACAAATACGAGATCACGTCCCGGTTCTTTTTCAGCAGGGAGCGTATGGTTTCCAGCATGTTGGGTTCCTCCTAATTTGGTTTGGTATATCTTAACACATTTTTCTTCCTTTTGACAAGATTTTTTTGCAATTACCGGGTATTCTATTTTCAGATAACACTTGACAAAGTTGGCTTTAATCGATATAATATTATCGATACGAAAAGGAGGAATAAACTATGAAACTTGCTTTTTTTGATACCAAGTCCTATGATATCCCCGGTTTTGACCGTTATGCCCTGCCTGCCGGCATTGAAGTGAAGTATTTTGAGCCTAACCTGGACGAGGATACCGTCTCCCTGGCTGCGGGATTTGATGCGGTGTGCGTCTTTGTCAACGACACCGTGAACGCTGCCGTGGTGGAAAAGCTTTACCAGCTGGGTGTCAAAGCCATCCTGCTGCGGTGCGCCGGTTTCAACAACGTGGACATCAAAGCCTGCCAGGGCAAGCTGCGGGTGTTCCGTGTCCCCGCCTACTCCCCCCACGCCGTGGCCGAGCACGCCATGGCCCTGCTGCTGACCATCAACCGTCGGACCCACAAGGCCTATATCCGCACCCGGGAGTTCAACTTCAGTCTTCAGGGGCTGGCAGGCTTCGACCTGTACGGCAAGACTGTGGGCATCATCGGCACCGGCAAAATCGGCCGGGTGTTTGCGGACATCTGCAAGGGCTTCGGCATGCAGATCCTGGCCTATGACAAGTTCCCTGCCGCCGATACCGGCCTGGCCTATGTGGACCTGCCAGAACTGTTTGAAAAATCCGACATCATCTCCCTCCACTGCCCCCTCACCGAGGAGACCCGGCATATCATCAATACCGACTCCATCGCCCGGATGAAGAAGGGTGTCACCATCATCAATACCTCCCGGGGCGGCCTGGTGGACACCGAGGCTCTGATTACCGGCATCAAGGAGAAGAAGGTGGGCGCCGCCTGCCTGGACGTGTACGAGGAGGAAGGCGACCTGTTCTACGAGGACTTCTCCGGCCACATCGTCCAGGACGACAAGCTGGTGCGGCTGATTGCCATGCCCAACGTGATCGTCACATCCCACCAGGCATTCCTCACCAACGAGGCCCTGGACAACATTGCAGCCACCACCGTGCGCAACATGACCCGCTTCTTTGCCGGGGACCCGGACAGCACCACTGAGGTCTGCTACCACGCCTAAGCATCATTCCCTTTCCCCTATGAAATTCTGCCATAGCGAGCATTTCCCGGCTCGCTATGGCAGTTTTTGTTTCTTACAGGCCCAAGTCCTGGCCCACCAGAATGAATTTGATTCGTCCGGCGGGCTTACAGTGCCGGGTGATGAGGATTTGGTTGCAGATGCACTCCGGGCTTGTGCAGTCGGCGCAGGTGCCGGTCTGCCCGCAGGGGGTATTCGCCGAGAAGCGCTGCTTATTCCGGGGCGCTGCCACAGTCCTGGCCCGGCGGAGGGCATCCTCTAAGGTATCGCAGACCTTGTTCATCCCCGCAATCACCAGCACCGACCGGGGGCCATAGACAATGGCAGCCACCCGGTTTCCGTTTCCGTCGATGCTCACCATCTGCCCGTCCAGGCTCAAGGCGTTGGCTCCGCACAGAAACACGTCGCTTCCCAGACAGCGGGCCATGATTTCCTCCCGCTCCTGGGGCGTTTTGGCGGTGTCTCGGTCCAGAACCCGGTAAGGCCCGGCCTTCACCGCATCCAGCAGGCCGATCTGCTGGGCCGACATGGCCCCGCCCCAGCCCACCAGGGCATCCTGGGGAATCAGCTCCAGGGCTTTTTCCAGCGCCTGGGCGCAGTCCGGCACATAATAGGCTTCAAAGTGACGGCTGCGCAGGTTCTTCACCAGCAGCTGTCCCCGCTTGTGATACGCACTTTGGATGGGGATTTCCATGGTTATCCCTCCATATATTCCCGCTGGGTAGCACTGTTCAGAATGGAATAGACCACGTTGGCGCAGCAGCGGCGCAGGTCAGCTTCCTCGACTTCCCCGGACTGGATGCCCTGAAGGATGTCCTTCTGGTAGGCGCTGCCGCCGGGCATGATCAGGTCGTTGCCAGCCTTCATGGCCACGGCGCTGCTGGCCTGGCCCTTCTTGGTGGAGAACCAGTCGGTCATCACCACGCCGTCAAAGCCCCACTCGTTGCGCAGCACCTTGGTGCACAGGTCGTGGCTGTTGGGAGCGTAGATGCCGTTGACCTTGTTGTAGGAGGTCATGACACCCTTGGCACCGCCCTCCCGGACGGCGATCTCAAAGCCCCGCAGGTAGATCTCCCGCAGTGCCCGCTCCGACAGGTTGCTGGAAACGAAGTTGCGGTTGTCCTCCTGGTTGTTGCAGGCGAAGTGCTTGATAGTGACATAGTAGCCAGGCTCCTGCTGCACGCCCCGGGTGATGGCAGCGGCCATAGCGCCGGAGAGCCGGGGATCCTCGGAGAAATACTCAAAATTCCGCCCGCACAGCGGATTGCGGTGGATGTTCAGGGCCGGAGCCAGCCAGTAGGTGCACCCGTACTCCTTCATCTCCCGATAGATGGCGGTGCCGATTGCATATCCCAGCTCCGTGTTCCAGGTCTGGGCCAGGGCGTTGGCCACCGGGAAGGCGGTGGTGTACTGGTAGAGCACCGTATCCTTGGCAGGGTCGGCGGTCATCTGCTTCTTGATAAAGCCAGGCAGGGCATCGAATACGGACAGGGCCATGTCAATGGGCTTGACCTTCCCTTGCTTGGTTACGCCGGAGCGCTTCTGAATCCGCAGGCCCGCAGGGCCGTCGCACAGCGCCACGTTCACCAGGCCACGGTCCCAGAATTCCGAAGTGGTGTTGCCCACGGAACCGGGAAGGTTGAACCGGGTCTTTCCACCGTACATGCCGATGCCCACCACAATCTGGGCCATCTGCTTGGCGGTCAGGGTGTTCAGGAAGGTCTGCACCCGCTCGTCGGCGCACTCCTGGGGCGTTTCGTAGGTGTAGGTATGGGTCTGGACCGCAGCGGCATCGATTTCGATGCGGGGCAGGCCCTCGCCAAGGGTCTCCTCCTGCCGGCTCTGGCCCGTCAGCTCCTGGATGGGATTCACCACCGGGCAGATGTGGGCATGGCGGGACACCACCAGCGTCTGCTCCACCAGCAGCGTTCCCACGGCCACGGTGTTCCGGGAGGAATTGCCCAGCCGCAGCACATACTGCCCCTGTTCCAGCACATAGCAGCCGTCGCTCTGGCGATAGCTGGCCAGATTCTTCAAATCAAAGCACAGCTCCAGGGTTTGCTTCTGCCCCGGTTCCAGCAGCTGGGTTTTGCAAAATGCCGCCAGGGACTGGTACTCCTTGTCCAGCTCTCCGGCCGGTGCGGAGACATAGAGCTGCGCCACCTCCTTGCCGGAATGGCTGCCGGTGTTGCTGACGCTGGCTTTCACCGTAACCTGAGTACCCTGGGCTTCCACACCGCCGGAATGGATGTCGAAGGTGGTGTAGCTCAGGCCAAAGCCAAAGGGATAGGCCGGCTCCACGCCGTAGGTATCGAAGTAGCGATAGCCCACGTAAATGCTCTCTTTGTAGATTTCCTCCTCCAAATTGCCGTTGAGGTAGCTGTACTCGTCAGAGAAGGGCAGGTCGGAATACTGCTTGGCCCAGGTATCCGACAGCTTGCCGGAGGGAGATACCTTGCCGCTGATGACATCGGCAAAGGCATGGCCGCCCTCGGTGCCCAGCTGGCACAGGTAGAGGATGGCGTTGATGCCGGGAATCTCTTGGGCAAAGGCCATGTCCATGGCGCTGCCGCTGTTGATCACCAGCAGGAACTTGGGATACTGCTGGGCGCACAGCCGGATGGCAGCCTCCTCTTCCTCCGTCAGGAACAGGTCGCCCCGCTCCGCCTTGCGGTCGCCGCCCTCGCCGGCCTGGCGGCTGAGGACGTAAATGCAGGTGTCGGTGTCGCTGGAATCCACGTCCTGCTGGGTGATGGCCCGGCCTACCGGGGCACGGAAATTGTCGAAGAGCATCTCCATAATGGAGCTGGGCTTCAGGAAATTCACCCGCTTTTTCTTCTGCTCCATGTACGCCTGCTCCATGGCGGTGTACTGCTGCTCAAAATCCCGAATCCACTCGTGGGTGGTGATTTCAAAGCCCCGGTCCTCCAGGCCCTCCAAAATGGTGACGGAGTGGCGCTCGTTGACCTCGCCGGAGCCGGTGCCGCCCTTGATGGTGCGTGATGCACCGGGGCCGTACAGGGCGATTTTCTTGGCAGAAAAGGGCAGCGCACCGTCGTTTTTCAGCAGCACCATGCCCTCACAGGCGGCTTGATAGGCAACAGCCAGATTCTCCTGCTCCCGCTGGGTCACGTCGGGGCTAGCTGGCTTTGGTTAAAAGTTTTGTCATCGTTACTTCCCTCCATGGTGGT
>X4_Red_Fox__coassemble_53_pt1 | contig 27107 bp, 24 predicted proteins | sample X4_Red_Fox__metabat2_low_PE_004 | metagenome-assembled genome bin X4_Red_Fox
TCTCCCAGAGGGAGAGCCAAGTTGGGTGCTTTTCGTTTGTGGGTGCGTTTTGGTTGGGTGCATCCGTTTCGGGAGGTTTCGCCGTTCCTCATCCGCCTCGCCTGACGGCGAGCCACCTTCCCCCCGGGGGAAGGGTTTTGGGGGGTGCTTCCATCGTAGGGGGCTGCCGGGGGAGACCCACGTTGGCGGCGGGGGCATGCCCCCGCCCTACGAAAAGTATGTCTCTTTTGCCAAAACTACCGAGCTGTAACGAACCGGGTGACCCCCAGAGGTGTGGGTCTACCACCGGGGTATCAGGCTCGCATTGACAGCGGCGGCACGCCGCCACGCTTAGGTTTTGCGGACGAATTTTTCTTTGCACCGGGGGCAGGTGATGGAGATTTTTCCCTTGCCACGGGGAACTCGAACCACCTGGCGGCACTTGGGGCAGTCGAAGTAGCGGTTCTTCCGGTCCTTCAGACGGCTCCAGAACTGGAGAAACTTCCGATTCTCCTGATAGCGCTGGTAGGTATTCCGGGATAGGGTCCGCCAGATGGCCACGCCCATCAGGCCATAGCTCAGCAGTACGAAGACCATGTTCAGCACCAGCGAATGGCTCCATACCGACAGCAGACTTACCACCAGACCTGTGCACAAAATCACCATATTCAGCCGGTCCGTGCCATAGCGCCCTTCCATAAACCTGCGCAGGCCCGCCGACAGTTTTGCGGAGAACTGCCGAAACCAACTGCTGATTCCGCTCATACACAATCACCTTTTGCCATAGAAATGCGATGCAGCCGCCCAGCCCGGGATTCCGGCGCTTCGGGGACTGCTTTTCCACTATTATATTGCAAAAAAGCGGGATTGCAACCGTATCCGGGGAAAATTTACGGATTGTTTAAGATTCCTTTAAGGCAGCTTCCGGCTCGTAACAAAGAATTTCCAGCTTCAGCCCCTTGGCGAACGGCCAAAAATATGGTATACTGAACCGAAAGATTTGCAAACCGCCCCAGCCCGGAAAGGAGGCCCTGCCATGGAAGTTCTGGAACGAGATCCCGACCTGCAAACCGATGCCCCGCAGGAGATAGTGCCCGAAACCCTGCCGGAGTTAGAAACCTCGGCAAAATCGCTGCCTGAGCTGGTCCTGCCGGAAACGGAAGCCCCTGCCCGCCCCCGCAAATCCCGGGCCGAATTTGTCATGGCCCTGGTCGCCGGTGCAGCTGCCCTGATCCTGGCGGCCATGGCGCTGCTGTGCATTCCCTACTACGGGAAAAACGAGGACCCGGAGGACCTGCCCCAGCACCACCAGGAGAATCTGGCTCCCACCACCCTGCCCCCGGCGGAGACACAGGCTCCGACCCAGCCGGAAAACCCCACCATTCCGCCCCAGCGGAACCTGTATGACCGCAACGACTTCCAATATAACCGCCAGAATTACCTGGTGCTGCAAAACCTGGAAAGCTATCCCGGCGTGGATGTGTCTGCCCACCAGGGCGCCATCGATTGGCGGCGGGTCCGGGCCTCCGGCATTGAATTTGCCCTGATCCGCCTGGGCTACCGGGGCTATGGCTCCGGCAAGCTGGTGAAGGACGACTACGCCGAAAAAAATCTGGAAGGTGCCAAAGCCGCCGGACTGAAGGTGGGCGCCTATTTCTTCTCCCAGGCTCTGAACATCCGGGAGGTGGACGAGGAAATCGACTTCATGCTGGAAATCCTGGGGGAGCACACCCTGGACATGCCCATTATCTTAGACTGGGAGATTCCTGCGGAGGATGCCCGTACCGCCGGAAAAATGGATGCCCGCACCCTGACGGACTTGCAGCTGCACTTCTGTAAGGAAATGGAGCGCAGGGGCTATAAGCCCATGATCTACTTCAACTGGCACCAGTCGGAGAATCTGTACTACTTAAGCGAGCTGGAGAACTACCCCTTCTGGCTGGCCCTGTACCAGGACAAAATGACCTACCCCTGGCAGGTGGACATGTGGCAGTACAGCGACAAGGGCAAGGTCCCCGGCATCAGCGGAAACGTGGACCTGAATGTGTACATGCCGAACTAAACGTAACCCCTGCGGCGCAAATGCGCCGCAGGGGTTTTATCCTTGCGCAGCTTCTGCATACTGCTTTGTCTGCCAGGTGAGGCCCTGGGGGTAGAAAAAGCGGATTTTTTCCCGTTCCAGGCGGATGTCCAGCTGCTGGCCGAAGCGCAGCTCTCCGTCCAGGTTGATGGGGTTTGGCTTGTCGCAGTGGATTTGCAGATGGTCCGTGCGGAAATGCCGGACGTATTGGGGTAGCTCCCGGTAGCGACCGTTTTTGTACCGGCCCACCAGGCCGGGCACTTGCAGGCGGCTGACCTTCTTCACCAGCAGCACATCCAGCAGCCCGTCCGCCGGGTCCGCCTCCGGCACCGGGTTGAAGCCGCCGCCGTAGTACCGGCCGTTGCACACGCACACGAAGGTCTGCTGGCCGTCAATGTGAAGACCGTTGACGTCCACCACGTAGTGCTCCCCCACACCCTGGATCACATTCGCCACCGTGGACACGGCGTAGGCCCGGAAGCCCTGCAAAAAGGGGATCCGCTTATACTTGGCAATGCCGGTGCCGATGCGGGCATCCAGGCCCACGGAGCACACATTCAGGGCATAGTCATCGTTGCAGCGGATCAGGTCGAAGGATGCTTCCTGGGCATCCAGCAGCCGCTCCAGCTGGGAAAATGCCTCCGGCTGGTCGAAAATCCGCACAAAATCATTGCCGCTGCCGCCGCTGAGCACACTCACGGCGGCATTTTCATACCCGGCAGCGCCGCAGACCACCTCGTTGAGGGTGCCGTCTCCGCCGCAGGCATAGATGCGCCAGCGCTGGCCGGTCTGGGCTGCTTCCCTGGCCATGCGGCGGCAGTCTCCCGGGGCTTGGGAAACCCGGATGGTATAGGGAATCCCCCGGCGGCCGCAGGCGGCCTGGATGGCGGCGGTGTAGTCCGTCGTCTGGTCCCGGCTGCCTGCCGCCGGATTGATGAGAAACAGATGGTTCATAGGGGCTTATTTTCTCCCATCCTTGGGCAGATACATGTAGTAGTCGCACTTGATCATGCCGTTGTAAAGCTTCCGCTTTTTGCTGGCCCGGCGGCCGAAATAGTGCTCAAACTCCGGCTCGGAGGTGATGATATACTTGCTCCACCCGTCGGCGTATTTCAGGTGACGGCCCAGGGCGGCGTAGAGCTGCTGGGCGCTGCGCTGCTCCATCATCCGCTGGCCGTAGGGGGGATTGCAGATGAGGATGCCGCTGTCGCAGGGCAGGCTCATTTTGGTGGCATCCCCGTCCCGGAACTGGATGATATCTCCAACGCCTGCCTTGCGGGCATTGGACATGGCCAGCGACACGGACTTGGGGTCGTTGTCGGAGCCGAGAATGCGGTAGCTGCCCCGGAACTCCCGGTCCTTGGCCTCGGTGCGGACCTGGGTCCACAGCTCCTGGGGTGCCCAGGCAAACTGCTCGGAGGCAAACCGGCGGCGGATGCCGGGGGCGATGTTCCGGGCAATCAGCGCCGCTTCAATGGGAATGGTGCCGGAACCGCAGAAGGGGTCCCACACAAAATCCCGGCCCCGGTATCGGGTCAAGGTCACCATAGCTGCGGCCAGGGTCTCTCGCAGTGGGGCATCGTTGCCCACTGCCCGGTAGCCCCGCTTGTGCAGCCCCGGTCCGGTGGTGTCCAGGTACAGCTGCACCCGGTCGTGCATGATGGAAAATTGCAGCTGATACTTGCTGCCGTCCTCCGGCAGCCAGCTCATGCCGTAGCGCTCTCCCAGCCGCTTGGAGGCGGCCTTTTTGATGATGGCCTGGCAGTCCGGCACGCTCATCAGCTGGCTGCTGAGGCAGTGGCCCTTCACCGGGAAGCAGCCGTTTTTGGGGATGTAATCCTCCAAATTGGTGCGGTAAACCCCCTGGAACAGCTCTTCAAAGGTTTTGGCAGGGAAATCCGCCAGCACCACCAGCACCCGTTCGCCGGTGCGCAGGCAGACGTTGGCCTTGGCCATGGCAAGGGCATCCCCGGAAAACAGCACCCGGCCATTTTCCACCCGGACGTTCTCCATCCCCAGCCGCCGAAGCTCCTCCCCAGCCAGCCCCTCCAGGCCAAACAGACAGGGGACTGAAAATTCATATGTTGACATAGTACCTCCTCGATCCCTTACGGAATCAGCTTCTTTGGTTTGATGTAGCGCTCTTCTTCGGAGAAGATGCAGCCGCAGTATTTTTGCATATAGAACCCGTGCTCCCGGGCGAAGGCTTGGCCCTCCTGGAAGTAGGGGCGGAAATCCCGGTATAGAAATTCCACGCCGTATTCCGCCGCTGCCCGCTGGGCCACCTCCTGCATCAGCTCGTGGTTTTGGTAGGGGCTGATGAACAGGCTGGAAGTGAAGCTGTCGAAGCCTCCTTCCGCCGCCTGGCGGGCGGTTTCAAACAGCCGCATTTCATAGCACTTGCCGCACCGGTGGCCGATGTCCTCCGCCACCGCCCGGACAAAGGGCCGCAGGGCATAGTCGTTTTTCAAAATCAGGGGCAGCGCAATTTCTTTGGCATAGGCTTCCAGGCAGTTGCGCCTGGCCCGGTATTCCGTCACCGGGTGGATGTTGGGATTGTACCAAAAGCCTGTGACCTCGATGCCGTCGGTCCTGAGAACATCAATGGGCCGGTTGGCACAGGGGGCGCAGCAAATGTGCATCAGGGTTTTCACAGGGACTCCTCCTTTTTCTCGGCGTTCAGGGCATCCACCACAATGTCTGCATAGGGATTGGCCACCACGGTTTTGTAGCTGTGGTAGATGACCATGCCCACCTTGCCGCCGGGCAGCTTCTTCACCTGCTTCACCGGCGTTACATCCACGGCGATGTTCTGGCCGCCGGTGCTTTCGGAATAGTAGGCCGCCAGCTGGGCCGCCTGGGTGATGGTGTCGTCCGGGGGCTGGGTGCCGCCGCAGGCGATGATCACATGGGAGCCATGGACCTTGGAGGCGTGGCACCAGATATCGTCCTTCCGGGCGGAGCGGAAGGTCAGCTCCTCATTCTGCCGGTTGTTGCGGCCCACATAGATGGCATAGCCATCGGTGGAGGTAAAGCGCATGGGGGGCAGCTTGCTCTGCTTCATCCGCTTTTTTCCCGCATCCTGGCGCAGATAGCCCCCGTCCTGAAGCTCCCGGCGGATCTCCTCCAGCTCTGCTTCCGTCTGGGCACGGTTCAATTCCTCCAGCACGCTTTGCAGGTACTGAAGCTCGATACGGCCCAGCTCCATCTGGTGAGTCAGCTCTTTTTCCGCAGTTTTCATCCGGGTGTAGTCCTTGTAGAATTTGGCGGCATTCTGCTGGGGCGACAGCAGCGGCGACAGGGGAATGACCACAAGGGCCATGTTTTCGTCGTAAAAATCCTCACAGGCGATGCTGGTCTGGCCCTTTACCACCCGGTGGAGGTTGGCGGTGAGGATATCCCCCAGCTGCCGCAGCCGCTCCCGGTCATAAGTAGCTTCCAGTTCCTTCTCCTGAATGGCCAGCTTCCGCTTGATGCGGGTGCACAGGTTCTGTACGGTTTTGCGCACCGCCTGGCTTTTCTGCCGCATGGCATCCTTCCGGTCCCGGAGGGTGTAGAACCCATCCAGCATGGCCCCGAAGGATTCCGCCTGCTGGCAGGGGCCGTACTGGCGCACCGGGCAGAAGGCGTACTGCTTGGGGGTGCCGTCTGCCTGGGCATAGTAGCAGGGCGCCGGGTGGAGCAGATGCTCCCCAAAAAACAGGGCCAGCTTCTCCCCCACTGCTGGAATGTCCAGCGCCGACACCCGGGCATCCACGCTTCCGGCGGCAAACAGGGCGGCCTCCCGGCATACCAGAGGGGAAAGTCCCCCCAGCCGGTCCATCAGCCGCTGGCTCAGTTCATCCGCCCCCGGCTCCCGCAGCAGATCCAGGTAGGGCTGGGTCAGCCCCTCCCTGGCCCAGGCCAGGGGATCTTCCTTGCCCACCGGCTCCGGGGGCAGGTATTTCAGTCCCGGCAGCGCCGGGCGCTTGGCGGTTTCGTCCAGGCCGATGCGCCGCAGGCAGTCCAGAATCCGCCCGTCCTGGCTCAGCAGGTACAGATTGCAGGTCCTTCCCATCAGCTCCGCCGCCAGGGTTTTCTGCACAGGGTAGCCCATTTCGTCGGTGCAGTCAAACAGGAAGTTGGCGCACCGCTCCATAGGCGGCTGGGTAATTTCCGCCAGCCGTGCCCCCAGCAGGTGCTTGCGCAGCAGCATGCAGAACATCGGCGGCTCCGGCGGATTTTCCGGGGAGGCCGCCGTCAGGTGCAGCCGGGGCGCTGTGGGGTTGATGGCGAACAGCAGCTTCTCCCGCCCCTCCCGGCAGCGCAGGTGGAGGATCAGGGTATCCCGGCTGGGCTGGTGGATTTTCTCCACCCTGGCCCCCAGGCACCGCTGGCGGATCTCTTCCAGCACAGCAGACAGTAAATACGCATCAAAGGCCATGGTCGTCTCCCTCCATCACTGCCCGGAACAGCTGGTTCAGCCGTTCCGTCTTACCCGCCAGGTACAGCGCCCCAAACAGAGCCTCCAAGCCGGTGGCCTTGGCATACTCCGCCGGGCTGGCGGACTTGGGCACGGCGTGGACGTGGGCGTTTTTTCCCCGGCGGTAGTAAGCCAGCTCCTCCTGGGTCAGCAGGGGCAGCAGCTTGTCCACAAATTTTGCCTGGGAGGTGGCCTTCACCATCTGAATGGTGTCCCGGTGGAGCCGGTCCACCGTCTTCTCCCCCTGAGCGCACAGGTAAGCCCGGCACAGGATCTCAAACACGCAGTCTCCCATGTGGGCCAGGCCCAGATTGGAGATGGCATCGATTTCCTGCCGGGTCAAATCCATTTTGAAATAATTTTCCATAGGTTCCCCCGATTTACCAAAAATTGGGCGCACAGCCCGGTAAACAGCCCGGTGACCAGGCCAACGGCGATCATCACCGGCAGATACAGCATCAGCGACGGCGTGCCGGTGAGCAGCACCGCCATGGCCATCTGGCCGATGGAGTGGGCCACTGCGCCCAGGCATCCCGCCACCCAGAGCTGATTGTTTTTCAGAATCTTCCGCAGTCCGATGGTCACGGCAATGGCCAGCAGCCCCCCGGCGGCGGAATAAAAGATGGTGCTGAAATTTCCGGCGAACACCGCCCCCAGGAACACCCGGGTCGCCAGCACCGCCAGCCCCTCCCCCGGCCCCAGGACGAATACGGTGAACACGGTGACAATGTTGGCAAGGCCCAGCTTGATCCCCGGCACCGGCACCAGGGCTGGAATCTGGGCCTCCACCATGAAAATGGTCAGCGCAATGGCGCTGAGCAGCCCCAGCAGGGCCAATTTCCGAACCTTCACAACCAATCCCCCCATCATAAATACCTATAGAATATCAGATTTTTCCCCGTTTGTAAAGCAATGGGCAAAAAAACGCCAGCCTGTGCATGCCGCATCAGGCTGGCGGAAAAATTTGGTTTGCAGCGGTTCGGATTTCGTCAGTTTTCCACACTGACGGCCCAGATGTTGCGGATCTGGTTTTCCAGCTGCTCATAGCTCCACAGCATTTTGGAGCGGACGGGGCTGTTGGGGTCGTTCAGGTGGAACAGGCCCTGCTCCATGCCGGTGAGCACCACATAGTGGCCGGTGGTTGTGAAATCTCCCGGGCCAAGGGCCAGGATCACCGGCTTGCCGTCTTCCAGGGCGGCGGTGATTTTTCCCTTCACCAGGGGCAGCTCCTGCACCGTCAGGCCCAGCTTCACGCCGCCCTCGCTGATGAGGGTCCAGGAGGAGCCATAGCCCTTTTCATAGTAGCCGTTGCGCTGGGCAAATTTGGCGATCTGCCCCGGGGTCATGTTGGCGTCCCCCGTGAGATAATACCCCACCATGGCCAGACAGGTGGGGCCGCAGCCGGTGATTCCGATGCAGCTGCTGCCGTATTCTTCATAGCCCCACATGGGGTCCCACTGCAAAAACAGGGGCACACCCTGGCTGCGGTCGTAGCCGCTCAAATCCGGTTCTTGCTTTTCCCTAAGGGGATAGTTCATCACAAACTCCCGGGTCTCCGGGTTGCGCTCGTACAGGTCGATGATAAACTGGGGATACTCGCCATAGGACAGGCCGTTCTCCTCAGCGAAGGCTTTGATTTCCTTCTCCGCCTCACTGCGCTCCACCCAGTCGAAGGAGATATCCCGGTAAAAATTGTAAAGCGGCTTTGCCCCCATCAGCCCGCCCAGCAGCACCGCCAGGACCACTACCAAAATAATCAGACTTTTCTTTCCTTTCATGTCAGTCACCATCCTTTGTTATGGTGCCATTATATCACAAAAAGTTTAGGAAGTCCTTTTCAGAAGTTTAAGATTTCCTTATATTTACGACGGGCAGCCAGTGGCGGCTGACAGTTACGAGCCTGATACCCTGGCGATAGACGGAAAAAACGCCCCTGATGGGGCGGTTTTGGTATATACAGGGGCAGCACCCTGGCCTCTCCCTTTGGAAGAGGTGCCCAGTGCGCACACTGAGCGGAGAGGGCCTTTTTCACTGACCACAATATCTAACGCTGCTGCCCTCTCAGTCACCTGCGGTGACAGCTCTCCCAGGGGGAGAGCCAAGTGGGGTGCGTCTTGTTTTGGTGCATCCGTTTCGGAACGTTTCGCTGTTCCTCATCCGTCTCGCCTGCGGCGAGCCACCTTCCTCCGAGGGGGAAGGCTTTGGTGCGGGGGAACTTGGTAGGTGCAGAGGGAAACCCACGTGGTCGGCGGGGGCACGCCCCCGCCCTACGCACGGTGTACGTTCCTTTTGTCCAGACTATTGAGCCGTATCGAACCGGGTGACCCCCAATGGTGTGGGTTCACCGCCAGGGTAACAGGCTCGCCATTGACTGCGGCGGCACGCCGCCCGGGTGACCCCCAATGGTGCGGGTTCACCGCCAGGGTAACAGGCTCGCCATTGGCAGCGGCGGCACGCCGCCCGGGTGACCCCCAGCGGTGGTAGTCTACTGCCAGGGTAACAGTCTCGTAATTGACAGCGGCGGCACGCAGTCCCTTTACTCCCAAACTACTGAGCCGTAACGAACCGGGTGACCCCCTGCAGTGGTGGTCTACTGCCAGGGTAACAGTCTCGTAATTGACAGCGGCGGCACGCCGTTTAGATGCGTTTTAGGGGGTTGGAGCCGTCCTGGGCCAGGAGGAGGTCGGTTATGATGTCGTTGCTTACCAGATAGCCCTTGGGGGTGAGGACCCAGCGGCCGGTGTCGGTCTGGGTGGCGTGGAAGAAGCGGCGCTGCTGTTCCAGCACCTCCTCCAGAGGCTCGAAGGGCAGCAGGAAGGTCTTCTCGTACTCCTGGGCTTCGATGCCCAGGCTGGTGCGCAGACGGAGCATGAGATATTCTCCGGCCCGCTCCCGGGGCGGAATCTCCTGCAAATCCTCCATAATGTCGCCGCCGTCCCGGATGCCGGAGATATATGCCTGCAAATCCCGCTTCAGGGTGTAGCGCTTGCCGGCAAAATCGGAGCTGGCGCTGGGGCCGAAGCCCAGATACTCTCCGCCGGTCCAGTACTTCATGTTGTGCTTGGACACCAGGCCCTTGCGGCAGAAGTTGGAGATCTCATACTGCCGGAAGCCCCGGCCCCGGAGAGTCTCCACCGCTGCCAGATACATATCCGCCTGGGTGTCGTCGTCGGGCAGATTCAGGGCCTCCTTCACCTGGGCAAAGGGCGTGCCGTCCTCCACTTTCAGAGCATAGCAGCTGACGTGCTCCGGGTTCAGCCGCAGCACATTGTCCAGCGTCTCCTGCCAGTCCTGCAAGTCCTGGCCGGGCAGGCCGTACATCAAATCGATGGACACGTTGCGGAAGCCCGCCTTGCGGATGCGCTGGTAGGCGGCCACCGCCTGGGAATAGGTGTGGGGGCGGCCCAGCTTTTTCAGCATCTCGTCGTCGTCGGACTGCACCCCCAGGCTCACCCGGTTGAAGCCCTCGGCCCGGAGCCGATGGAGCAGCCGGTCGGAGACGGAGTCGGGGTTGGCCTCGAAGGTAATCTCCGCATCGGCCACCACGTCAAAATTCCGGCGGATGGTGCTTAAAATCACTGCCATGCCGTCGGCACCGAAGAAGGTGGGGGTGCCGCCGCCAAAATAGATGGTGTCCACCTTGTAGCCGGGGGCCAGCTCACCGGCCTCTTTCAGATGGTCGCACACGGCATCCAGATAGCCGTCCACCAGCTTGTCGTCCTTGGTGGCCATGGAGTAAAAGTCGCAGTACTGGCACTTGCTGCGGCAGAAGGGTACATGGATATAAATGCCCAGAGGAATCTTGTCCGGGCGCTTGGTTAGAATGGGCATACATCTACCTCCAATCTTTGGTAATGGACAATTGACAATTGCCTATAAAATGTCAGTTTCTCGATGTCTTCAAGATGGCCGTAAGAAGTCGTTCCAATTCCTTACAGTCGGTTATAGCGCAGAGGCCCTCTCAGTCAAAAATCAAAGATTTTTGCCAGCTCTCCCAGAGGGCGAGCCAAGTTTCCCTTTTGGCGGTTTGTGCGCTGTGTTTCAGCTTGTGCGGATCGGAACATCTCGCCGTTCCGCATCCGTCTCGCCTGCGGCGAGCCACTGGCCGCTTAGTCCTCGTCCAGTTTCAGCACGGCCATGAACGCTTCGCTGGGGACGGAGACGGTGCCGAAGGTGCGCATCCGCTTTTTGCCTTCCTTCTGCTTTTCCAGCAGCTTTTTCTTACGGGTGATGTCGCCGCCGTAGCACTTGGCCAGCACGTCCTTGCGCAGGGCCTTGATGGTCTCCCGGGCGATGATTTTGCCGCCGATGGCCGCCTGGATGGGGATTTCAAACTGGGCACGGGGAATGTTGTCTTTCAGCTTTTCGCAGATTTTTCTGGCCCGGGGATAGGCGTTGTCTGCAAAGAGGATGAAGCTCAGCGCATCCACAATGTCGCCGTTGAGCAGGATATCCAGCTTCACCAGGCGGCTGGGACGGTAGCCGATCAGCTCATAGTCCAGGCTGCCGTAGCCCCGGGTGCGGGATTTCAGGGCATCGAAGAAGTCGTAGATGATCTCGTTCAGGGGCATCTCATAGTGCAGCTCCACCCGGTTGGCATCCAGATACACCATGTCCTTAAATTCGCCCCGGCGCTGCTGGCACAGCTCCATAATGCTGCCCACATAATCCTGAGGGGCGATGAGGCTGACCTTGGCATAGGGCTCCTCCGCCAGCTGGATATCCGCCGGGTCGGGGTAGTCCAAGGGGGTGTAGACCATCATGGTCTCGCCGTTGGTCTTGGTAATGCGGTAGACCACGTTGGGGGCGGTGGTGATGAGGTCCAGGTTGTACTCTCGCTCCAGGCGCTCCTGGATGATCTCCATGTGCAGCAGACCCAAAAAGCCGCAGCGGAAGCCGAAGCCCAGGGCGATGGAGCTTTCCAGCTCATAGCTCATGGAGGCATCGTTCAGCTTCAGCTTTTCCAGAGCCTCCCGCAGGTCCTGGTACTTGGCCCCGTCGGCGGGATACACGCCGGAGAACACCATAGGCTGCACCGGCCGGTAGCCGGGCAGAGGCTCGGCAGCAGGGCGCTCCACGCTGGTGATGGTGTCGCCCACCTGGGTATCGGCCACGGTTTTGATGGAGGCGGTGATATAGCCGACTTCACCAGCGCCCAGGGCGGCAGCCGGGTTCAATCCCAGCGGCCCCATGGTGCCCACCTCCACCACCTTGTACACAGCGCCGGTGGCCATCATTTTGATGTCCATGCCCGGTTTCACCGTGCCCTGCTTGATGCGGGTGTAGACGATGACACCCCGGTAGGAATCGTACTGGCTGTCGAAAATCAGCGCCTGCAAGGGGGCGCTGCGGTCCCCGGTGGGAGCGGGCACGTCCCGGACGATCATTTCCAGTACGGAACGGATGTTGATGCCGTTTTTGGCGGAGACTTCCGGGGCATCCTCAGCGGGAATGCCGATGATGTCCTCCACCTCGGTTTTGACCTCCTCCGGCCGGGCAGAGGGCAGGTCGATTTTGTTGATGACCGGCAGCACTTCCAGCCCGGCATCGATGGCGAGATAGGTGTTGGCCAGGGTCTGGGCCTCCACGCCCTGGGAGGCATCCACCACCAGCACGGCGCCCTCGCAGGCGGCCAGGCTCCGGGAGACTTCGTAGTTAAAGTCCACGTGGCCCGGGGTGTCGATCAGGTTCAGGTCATAGGTTTCGCCGTCGTCGGCGGTGTAGCTCAGCTGGACGGCAGTGGCCTTGATGGTGATGCCCCGCTCCCGCTCCAGCTCCATGGAATCCAGCAGCTGCTCGGCACGGGTGCGCTGGTCGATGGCATTGCACTGCTCCATCAGCCGGTCGGCCAGGGTGGATTTGCCGTGGTCAATGTGGGCAATGATGGAGAAATTGCGGATCTTGTTTAATTCGGTCATAGGCTTCGCTCCTCGGCGTGTGGGAATGATGGTCAGGCACGCCAGGGCGCACCACGTCATTTTCCCAATTATACCGAATTTTTCCGAAAAAGTAAACCGTATGTTTTGCAGAATTTCGGGGAAAGCTGACTGCGGGCCAAAAAATTCGGAAAAACTTTTCTCAAATCCGCAAAATACCCTTGCCATTCTGAAAAAAACGGGGTATAGTTTAACAGCACGAAGTATTCGCCATTTGATATAAAGAGGGGAAGCGCCATGAGCACAACGAAGAAAACCAACAAGGGCAATCTGGAAGACATCCAGGCCGCTATGCAGTCGCTGATTGCCCAGGGAAAGAAGGACGGCATGATCCGTGCCTCCGACTTGAACGCCCAGCTGGAAAAAATGCAGCTGACCCCGGAGAAGATTGAAGAGATCTACGACCGGTTTGAGGCCATGAATATTCAAATTATCACCGCCGATCTGGAGCTGGACCTGGGGGACGACGACCTGGCGCTGGACGCTGCCGACGGTTTGGACCTGTCTTCTCTGGAAGAGGAAGAGCTGATCGACCCGGTGGACCTGGCGGCGGAGTACAGCCTGGACGACCCGGTGCGGATGTACCTGAAGGAGATCGGCCAGGTCAAGCTGCTGTCTGCCGAGGAAGAGGTGGAGCTTGCCAAGCGGGTGTCCGAAGGGGACCAGGCCGCCAAGAATAAGCTTACCGAGGCCAACCTGCGGCTGGTGGTGTCCATTGCCAAGAAGTATTCCGGCCGTGGCCTGCACATCCTGGACCTGATCCAGGAGGGCAACACCGGCCTTATCCGGGCGGTGGACAAGTTTGACTGGACAAAGGGAAACAAGTTCTCTACATATGCCACCTGGTGGATTCGGCAGGCCATTACCCGGGCCATCGCCGACCAGGCCCGGACCATCCGGGTGCCGGTGCATATGGTGGAGGTCATCAACAAGGCCACCCGCTGCAACCGCAAGCTGGTGCAGGAGCTGGGCCGGGAGCCGACGGTGGAGGAAATCGCCGCTGAGCTGAACCTGCCTGTGGAGAAGATCATCGAGGCCAACCGCACCGCCGCCGACACCCTGAGCCTGGATACCCCAGTGGGTGACGAGGAGGATACGTCCATCGGCTCCTTCGTGGAGGACGAGCGGACCCCCGGCCCTGCGGACGCCACCTCCAACGCATTGCTTGCCGAGGCCCTGAAGGAAATTCTGGGCACCCTCACTGAGCGGGAAGCCGACGTGCTGCGGATGCGCTTCGGCATGTACGACGGCCGCACCCACACCCTGGAAGAGGTGGGCCAGATTTTCGGCGTCACCCGGGAGCGGATCCGCCAGATCGAAAACAAGGCCATCCGCAAGCTGCGCCACCCCAGCCGAGCCAAAAAAATCCGGGATTTCTACTGCTAAGCAGCCAAAATCCAGCAAGCGCCAAAAACGCCGTGCATCCTAAAAATGCACGGCGTCAGACCGTCGAGAAACCGCCCCGACTGGGGCGGTTTTTTTATCCATCGGCGCAGCCGATTCTGCAATTGTCCATTAAAAAGGAGCTGTTGCGGTACTTTGCAGCAGCTCCTTGGTTGTATGCGCTTACACGTCCATCTTCCGCACGATCTGGGGGACCTTGCCCAGCAGCAGGGCGGCCAGGGCGGTTAGGATCAGCTCCGGCACCATGTACATGCCGTTGTAGACGATGGAATAGACCCAGCCCAGCACACCAGGGGTGAGGCTGGCCACCAGGTTGGCGCCCCAAGCGGGGAAGCCCTCCTGGGTGAAGAACCACTCCGCCCAGCCGGAGAACAGGATGTAACCCGAGAGAATGTGACACAGATACCGGCAGCCCAGGGCCACCAGGGAGCCGCACATCAGGGACACGCCGGGCTTTTGGATCTTATTGCGGAACACGCCGCCCAGGCCCAGGGACGTATAGGCCAGCAGATAGTCCAGCACGCACATGATCAGGGCATTCACGATCATGGTGCCGTCGCCGAAGTAGCCGGGCTGGAAAGCCGCCGCCACGGTTTTGGCGCCGATGGCCATTTCGATCAGGGCATAGCACACGCCGCTGACCAGACCCCACTTAACACCGTGGCGATAGGAAATCAGCACCACCGGCAGCATGGCGACCAATGTGACCTGGCCGCCGAAGGGCATTTCGGGGATGAAGGCTTTGCTCACCAGCTCCAGCACAATAGCTACAGCCAGCAGCATGGCGCTTTCCGTCAAGCGCTTGGTTTTGGTTTGCATAGAGATACCTCCGCAGATAAAAAAGTACCGCATTGCAATCCGTCCAGGTGCAATGCGATACTGTCAGCATCCCATATATGCATCTTTCCCTCCGACGGTATTAGCCGTATCAGGTTCACGGGTCAGGGCTACCAAGCCCAATCTCAGCCGGATGCATCCGGCCCCCCGAAGACTTATTGTTCAAAGCGGTCTGGGATTATTATAGCGGAATTTCCCCAAAAGTCAAGGCTGGGCTTCTTCCACGGTTACGTCCAGCGGATACCCCTGGATATCCTTGTAGTTGTGATGCAGCAGCAGCGGATGCACCCCATCCGGGTCATACCGATCCTCCACGCCCAATCTCAGGGTGTACTGCCCCGGTGCCAAAGCGCCCAGCTCTTCCGCCCAGTCCAGGGTGATTTCGCCGTCGCCGCCCATGGTCAGGGGGATGTCCACGCCAAACAGCTGCGGTCCCTCGCTGCCGTCCTGCCGGGACACCATGCAGGTAGTCACCACCAGCTGGCCCAGCTGCTGGCCGCCCTGCTGGGTGCAGCGCAGCTTCGCAGAAGTGGGCGTCACCTCCGCCACGGTCCAGGTAAGGCCCCAGTCCTCCATGTCCAGGATGTTGCCCGCTTCGTCGGTATAGACGCTTGTAATGCCATCTTCCTCGGACGGGTCGCAGATGCGCAGCTCCTGCACCGGGATGGTCGTGCCGTTGGGCAGCTCATAGATATCATGCACCAGATACAGCCGGTACTCCGGGTAGGTATAGCAGTACTGGGCCAGGCCGTTTTTCGAGGTGTATTCCTCCTGGCAGATGCCATTGCGGGCATCCAGCTGGGCATAGGCAGAAATCTCGCCAAGGGAGATATCCCCATCGCTCAGCGCCTGGGCCAGGGCCTTTTCCCCACCGGACAGCTGCAAGCGCACGTCCTTCACGCCCACATAGGTGATCTCCCCATACGTTTTCTCCGTGGACTGGGGCATGGGGAAGGATTCCAGGCTGCCTTCCTCCAGCACCACTGCCAGATGCAGCCGCTGGCCCTCCTGTACCGGGGCAGAGGCCGTCTCCTCTTGCACCGCAGCAGGGGCTGTAGCACTCTGCTCTTGACCGGCACAGCCGGTCAAGAGCAAGAAAGACGTCAGAAGAATCGGTATAACTTTTTTCATAGAAGGACACCTCGGGTTAGAATACTTGGCAGTCTAAATACGTCTGATTCCGAGAAATCTCAAAAGAAACTCTGCCCGTGTAATAAATCGTACCTACTCGTGCCGGGAAGGTGTAGTAAGCAGCTGCACACTTGGATGCAGTTTCGAATCGATTGAGTACGCAATCAACTGTACTACTAGCAGAGTCATTGGTAGAATAACTACCCGCACTGAGAATGCGGTCGTAATCCGACGGATAAATGCTATACTGAACATTTCTGGCAGTAAACGTCGGTCCCTCAACAACGGTTCCTACAATTGTTGCAGTATACGTTCTAAAAATATTATGGTCTTCGGTATGGTTGATGTCGAGGTTTGCATCGCAGGAAAAGCGAGCTGCGGCAAGGGAAACAAGTCCATTAGCATACTCAGTATAAGTCATAATGGTATTTTTGTCAACAGGGCGAGTTTCCTTAACAGCAACTTGAATATCCTCTGCCGCTCTTGTTGCGGTATTGCCGCTGTATGGTGCGCCTTTTGCTTCCAACTTATCGGAATACTCAGGGAATGTCTTTTTTGCCAGTGCGATCAGCTGTTCCTGGTTTGTCCAGTCCTCCTCTGCCGCCGCTGCGGGAAGCGTCAAAAAAGAGGGCAGCATAAGAGCCAATGCCATCATAATGCAAAGTAATTTTTTCATTCTGAATGCTCCTTTCGTAAAAACCGTAAATTCAATTCGTACAATGTCCGTACAATGGCTAAGTTCATACCTGTATTTTACTTCTGCATCGGAATCACACTCTCTTCTCAGAATTTCAGAAGATACCGATCTCCCTTAGTACTTGATTTGCCCTGAAACAGTAATCGTTTGGCTGGAATTATTACGGATGGCAAATTTATAGTCACCCGGATTATCCACAGAAATTGATACGTCCACATTGCCGTTAGAAGATGATACATAGTGGTATATTCCATCATCAGATACCAGTCCAAAGTCAACTCTGGCTGATTCAGGTGAATAATATGCCTGAATAGAAACCTCTTCGCCAGAAGACAATGGAAGGTATGTTTTCAAGCTTTTCGACGAACCAGCGGAAATCGTTATCGTAAAATCTTTGGTCGCACGCACTTCTATGGCGGGTAAAGGCTCTGGGCCCTGCGCTGCATTTACACTCACCGGTAAATAAGCACACGCAAGATACATACCAATACAGAGCATACAGATAATTCTTTTTCCCATAAAAAATCAGCCTTTCTTTTTTACTCAGTTTTCACGTCATTCAATCAAATTCTTCAAATACTACAATTCTATCCGTCGGCAATTCTGCAATGGGGATTACTCTCGTCCTTTGATCATTCTCTTTTTTCTCCTTCACAAACAGCAGGGTCATCACCACCAGCAGTGCCGCCAGGATCAGGATGATGGCCCGGTAGATCCACAGGCGCTGCCCGGGGGCTTGGGTCTGCTGCTGAGGCTGCTGCTCCGGGACAGGGACTGCCGGGGCAGATGGGGATACATCCTTGCCCAGCAGGTAGTCCACCGACACGCCGTACAGTTCACTCAGCAGCAGCAAATTATCCTGAGTAGGCTTGGTCACGCCCCGCTCCCAATCCGATATGGACTGGCGGCAGACATTGATTGCTTCCGCCAACTGGGCCTGGGTCAGTCCCTTCCCCTTCCGCAGGGCTATCAGCCGTTGCTCCATTTTCTCGTTCCCTTCTCTCATGTGCCACACCCCGATTGTATCATGAAATTTGTTAATTTGTAAAGCAGGATACCCTTGCATCCTGTCAGGCTGCACCTGCTTTGCCAAAATTCAGAAGTTTTTTTGCATGTTTCAGTATAGCAGACAGGCGGATTTTCTGTCAAGAAACACTTCGCCCGAAGCCCCGACGATAGGCCCACACCCCTGGGGTCACTCGGTTCGATACATAGTAGTAGACGGACAAAAACCCTTCCCCAGGGGAAGGGTTTTTGTCCATCGGCGCAAGCCGATACCGCAATTGTCACCTCTCCATTTCTCCCCCGGCCATGGCTGCCCGTTTTAGGATTTCCAGGCAGATTGCGCCGTAGCCCATTCTTGGGACGGCGGTTTTGGCTACCAGGGGCAGCTGGCTGATGATTTGATCTCCTGCCTGGATGGTCAGGGTTCCCAGGCGCTGGCCTTGGCTGACGGGGGCATCTGCCTGTGCATCCAGCTGGGTGTGGATGGTTACGCTGGCTTTTTGGGCCTTGTCGATGAGGATGCCCCCCGGATTGTTCAGCACCACCTCCACATGGTCTTCCGTGCCCAGCCGCACCGGCACCTGGGCCTGCTCCGGCAGGGCCGGGTCCACCCGGGCGAAGGTGGCAAAGCCATAGTCCAGCAGCTGCTTACAGGCGGCGTTTCGCTCCTGGGAGCTTTCCGCCCCCATGACCACCGCAATCAACTCCATGCCCTCCCGCTGGGCCGTGGCCGACAGGCAGTACCCCGCCCCGGAGGTAAACCCGGTTTTCAGCCCTGTGGCGCCGGGGTAAAAGCGGACCAGCTTGTTGGTATTGGACAGGCCGAAGCTGCCGCCCCGGATGGTGTCCATCCAGATGGTGGTAAAGTCCTTGATGCCGGGATGCTTGCCCAGCAGCTCCCGGGACATGATGGCAATGTCCCAGGAGCTGGTGCGGTGCTGGGCTGCCTCCGGGCCATCGTCCAGGCCGGTGCAGTTGACGAAATGGGTATCCGTCATCCCCAGCTCCTGGGCACGCCGGTTCATCCGCTCCACAAATGCCGCTTCGGACCCGGCAAGATGCTCTGCCATGGCGCAGGCGCAGTCGTTGGCGGAGGACACGGCGATGGACTTGAGCATGTCCGACACCGTCATGGTCTCCCCCACCTTCAGATAGACCTGGCTGCCGCCCTTGGCCGCCGCCGCTTCCGAGGCGGTGACGGTGTCCGTCAGGGAAATCTGGCCGCTGTCCAGGGCTTCCATGATCAGCAGCATGGTCATAATCTTCGTGACGCTGGCCGGGGCCAGCTTCTCATGGGGATTTTGCTGGCACAGCACCGTGCCGGTGGCGCACTCCATCAGCACGGCGCTTTTCCCCGCCACCGTTGGCTGCGCTGCATGGGCCGGCTGGGGCAGCAGAAACACCGCCAGCAATGCCGCCAGCAGGCGAATGAATCCCTTCATATCCATCCCTCCAAACCTTTGTGGTACAGCCTATGGGCTTAGCCGGGATTCATTCCCAAAATGGCCTGTATTTTTCTATGGAAAAACGGGAAAATCTGTGTTAGTATATGGGTATCATTTCTTTTCGGAGGTAATGCGACTATGAGAGGAATTCCGTCCCTGATCACGGACATCCGCAAGAATGTCTTCACCGAGGTGGCCCGGATGGCCTACGCCGGCGGCGACTACACCCAGGCGGAGGATCTGCCCTTCAAGATCGTCCCCGGCGACCAGCCCCTGCACCGGGAGTCCATCTTCCTGGAGCGGGCCATTGCCGGTGAGCGGGTGCGCCTGGCCATGGGCCTGGGGGTGCGGCCCATCCAGACCCGCAGCCTGATGACCGACGGCATGGATGCTGCCGCTGTGGCTGAGCAGTACTATGAGCCGCCTCTGGTCAACATCATCCCCTACGCCTGCCACGCCTGCCCCACCAACCGCTACCAGGTGACGGAGCACTGCCAGAACTGCCTGGCGGCCTCCTGCCAGAAGGTCTGCCCCAAGGGGGCTATCTCCTTTGTCAATGGCAAAAGCTACATTGACCAGGAAAAGTGCATCAAGTGCGGCAAGTGCGCCAAGGCCTGCCCCTATCACGCCATCATCCACCTGGAGCGGCCCTGCCAGGTCAGCTGCGGCATGGATGCCATTGGCTCCGACGAGCACGGCCGGGCGGTCATCAATCAGGACAAGTGCGTGGCCTGCGGCCAGTGCCTGGTGTCCTGCCCCTTCGGCGCCATTGTGGACAAGGGCCAGATTTTCCAGGTGATCCAGTCCATTTTGAAGGGCGACCAGGTGATTGCCATTGTGGCGCCCGCCTTCGTGGGCCAGTTCGGCAAGGATGCCACCCCCGGCAAGGTGGTCAGCGCCATGAAGACCCTGGGCTTCGACCGGACGGTGGAGGTGGCCATCGGTGCAGACATGTGCACCATTGAGGAAGCCAAGGACTTCCTGGAAAAGGTCCCGGCAGAGCAGGACTATATGGCAACCTCCTGCTGCCCCGCCTGGCACTCCATGATTTACAAGCTGTTCCCCGGGGAGAAGGACAAGATCTCCATGACCCTGACCCCCATGGTGTTCACCGCCCGGCTGATGAAGAAGCAGTTCCCCGGCTGCAAGGTGGTGTTCGTGGGACCCTGCGCCGCCAAGAAGCTGGAGGCCATTCGTTCCGATATCCGCTCCGATGTGGACTTCGTGCTGACATTTGAGGAATTGCAGGGCATGTTCGAGGCCAAGGAAGTGGACTTTGCCGCCATGCCCGACAGCGAGGGCCTGAACGAGGGCACTGCCGCAGGCCGTGGCTTTGCCGTCTCCGGCGGTGTGGCCCAGGCTGTGGCCAACCTGGCCAAGGAGCAGCACCCGGACCTGGAGGTAAAGACCGCCCGGGCCGAGGGCCTGCGGGAATGCCGCAAGCTGATGACCATGGCCAAGGCCGGCAAGTACAAGGGCTATCTGCTGGAAGGCATGGCCTGCCCAGGCGGCTGCGTGGCCGGTGCAGGTACGCTGCTGCCGGTGGACCTGGCCTCCAAGGTGGTGGGCCGGTATATGACCGAGGCCCACGCCGCTTCCCCCATGGAAAGCGCCTACCGGGACGAGGGCGAACACCTGGACTAAACATGGACAGTTGACAATTGCAAAATCGACTGCGCCCCAAAACCTTCTTTTGAAGGTTTTGGGGCGTTCCACCACTGGCCGCATGGGAGGTTTTTTATGTATTTATCTATTGGCAACGATATGGCTGTGCGGGAGCGGGCTATTGTGGGGATTTTTGATTTGGACAATACCTCCACCTCCCAGCGGACACGGGCGTTTTTGGACCGGTGCGAGCGGGAGGGACTTGTCGTGCCCTGTGATGACCTGCCGAAGGCCTTCGTCCTCACCGCCGAATATGGCTTTTCCCGAATCTACCTCACCGCCCTCAACGCCGCCACATTGGAGCGGCGGTTGGCGGCGCTGCGCCGGGCCGACAGGAGTTTGTAGCCCGGTTATGCACATCCGTCGTTCCCGGAAAATCGCCATTTTCTCCCTTTTTGTTTACATAATTTTCAAAAAACTTGAGGAAGATTTCCACATCTTCTCCAGTTGTCCACAATCTCCACAGGTTTTTCCACAGCGCTGTTGGGGAAAAGCCCTGGAAAATGGCGGTTTTTTTCGGGGTGTGCAGAAAAATTCCACAGTTCTTCACAGAACTGTGGAATTCTCTTTTCTTGACATAATCTGTGGATTTTTCACCCTCAGGCGAAGATGGCGAAGTAGGCCAGCACCACAATGCCCAGCACGATCCGATAGACACCGAAGGCGGAGAAGGAATGCCGCCGGACATACTCCATCAGCCCCTTGATCACCGCCAGGCTCACCAGGAAGGACACCACGCAGCCAACCACCAGCACCCCGATCTCAATGCCCGTTGCGCTGACACCGCTGAGCAGGAACTTGGCTCCCTTGATGGCCGAAGCGCCCAGCATGGTGGGGATGGCCATGAAAAAGCTGAACTCCGCACCGGCGCTGCGGCCCACGCCAATGAGAATGGCGCCGAGAATGGTGGAGCCGGACCGGGACGTGCCAGGGATCAGGCTCAGGCACTGGAACAGGCCGATCATCACCGCCGTTTTGTAATCGATGTCGTTAACATCCCCAATCACCCGCAGGTGCTTGCCCTGGTTGCGCCGCTCCACCAGCAGGAAGGCCACGCCATAGACGATCAGGGCAATGGACACCACCACCGCATTGTGCAGGTGCTCGTCCATCCAGTCGTCCAGCAGCACACCCACCAGGCCGGAGGGGATGATGGCCACCACCACCTTGAACCACAGCTGCCAGGTGGCGTCCTTTTCCTCCCGGCTTTTGCTGGGGGCAAAGGGATTGAGCTTGTGGAAAAACAGCACGATCACCGCCAAAATGGCGCCCAGCTGGATCACCACGTCAAACATGCTCTTAAACGCATCGGAGACATTCAGGGTGACAAATTCATCCAACAAAATCAAGTGTCCCGTGGAGGAAATGGGCAGCCATTCCGTGATGCCCTCCACAATGCCGAACAGTACGGCTTTCAACAGTTCTACCATAGATAACTCCTTTATGATGATGTAGACTTTTCCCTTCCACAGAACGGGCAAAGCCGCCGTAACCATGATACTCTTTTTTTCCAGGGTTTGCAAGCAAAACTTCCTGTTCACAAATTTGGGGCGCAGTCTTTACAAATTGTTCACTATCCGTCGGCATTCTGCGGTATAATAGGGAAAAAGGAAACGAATACGCTGATAGGAGGATTTCATCATGGCTGTCTCTGTTTTGATCGTAGAGGACGATCGCAACATTGCGGAGCTTCTGCAAATGTATCTGGAAAAGGAAGGCTACGCCGTCACCGTAGCGGCCGACGGCGGCCAGGGCCTGGCTAAGTTCCGGGCCATCAAGCCGGACCTGGTGCTGCTGGATGTGATGATGCCGGTGATGGACGGCTGGACGGTGTGCAAGACCATCCGTGCCGAGTCCCAGACCCCGGTGATCATGCTCACCGCCAAGGGCGAAACCGACGACAAGGTGGCCGGCCTGAAAAACGGCGCCGACGACTATGTGACCAAGCCCTTTGAAATGAAAGAGGTGCTGGCCCGGATCGAGGCGGTGCTCCGCCGGACCTCCGGGGTGGCCGCTGAGAAGAAGGCCCGCCGGCTGGTGTTCGACAAGCTGATCATCGACATGGATGCCTTCGAGCTGACGGTGGACGGCAAAAAAATCGACACGCCCCCCAAAGAGATGGAGCTACTATACTACCTGGCCTCCTCTCCCAACCGGGTCTACACCCGCAACCAGCTGCTGGACGAGGTGTGGGGCTTTGACTACTTCGGCGACTCCCGGACGGTGGACGTACACGTGAAGCGTCTGCGGGAGAAGCTGGAGGGTGTCAGCGAAAACTGGAGCCTGAAAACCGTGTGGGGCGTGGGATACAAGTTTGAGGTACTGAACGCATGAAAACCTCCTTCAGCCGTAGCTTTACCACGGCTGCCACCATCCTGCTGCTGGCCCTGACCATTCTGGGGGCATCGTTCCAGTATCAGGTCAAGCGGTTTCTCATCGACTCGGCCATGTCTGCCTTGCAGCAGGATGCCCAGGTCATCTCCAATCTGGCGGCGGCCTACGCCTCCGGCGGGGATATGACCAACCGGGAGTTTCTGCTGAATCTGGACATCGTATCGGAAGTCACCGATGCCGATGCCGTCATCTGCGACAGCCAGGGCTATGTGATCTTGTGCTCAGACTCCCTCACCGGCTGCGCCCACCAGGGGCTGCAAATGAACCAGGAGTATCTGCGCAAGGTCATTGACAACGGCGGCGACAGCGCCTGCGGGGTCATCGAGGGCCTGTACGAGGGGGAGCGGTACGTGGTATCCATGCCCATTTTCAGTGGGGAGTACGCTGCGGGCATTGTGATCGTCTCCGCCTCCACCTCCGGCACCAACCAGATGCTCAACCGCATTTCCAACATCTTCCTTACGGCGGCGGTGTTTGTGGTGCTGATCTCCGTGCTGGCGGTGACGGCCTTCGCCCGGCGGGAGAGCAAGCCCCTGCGGGACATGGCTAGGGCCGCCACCGACTTCGGCCATGGCAATCTGGAGGCCCGGGTCCGGGTGGAGGAGGACTACTCCGAGGAAGTGGAGGAGCTGGCGCTGGCGTTTAACAACATGGCCAGTTCCCTGCAAAAGAGCGAGTACCAGCGCCAGGAATTTGTGGCCAACGTCTCCCACGAGTTGAAAACCCCCATGACCACCATCGCCGGCTATATCGACGGCATCCTCGACGGCACCATCCCCCCGGAGCGGCAGCGGCACTATCTGCAAATCGTCTCCGACGAAACCAAGCGCCTGAGCCGCCTGGTGCGCAGCATGCTGGACATCTCCCAGCTGCAAAAGGAGGAGGGTATCCCCGAGGAAAAGAAGATGCACTTCGATTTGGAGGAGTGCGCCGGCCAGGTGCTCATCACCTTCGAGAAGAAAATCAATGACAAGCACCTGAATGTGGACGTGGATATGCCGGAGCACCCTGTGTACACCATGGCCAATCAGGACTATATCACCCAGGTGATCTACAACCTGCTGGACAATGCGGTGAAATTCTGCCCGGTAGGGGGCGACCTGGGCCTGCGGATCCAGGAGAGCGGCAGCAAAGCCTATATCTCCATTTCCAACAACGGCGACACCATCCCGCCGGAGGAGCTGCCTCTGGTGTTTGACCGGTTCCACAAGCTGGACAAATCCCGCTCCATGAACCGAGACGGCTGGGGCCTGGGCCTTTACATCGTCAAGACCATCGTATGCAGCCACGGGGAGAATATCTCCGTCAGCAGCAAGGACGGCAAGACGGAATTTACTTTCACCATGCCGCTGGTCAACTGAACATCCTGTTCCCAAGCGAGGGCATATTTATGGAAAAACGAAGCAAGCGAAACGAATATGAATACGACTGGGACGACAGTGTCTATGGCACCGGCCGCACCGAGCCGCCCAAAAGCCGGGGCGGTCTGGTGGCGCTGATGCTGATTCTGGTGATTTTCCTGTGCGGCGTGATCACGGTGCTGGGCATTCTGAATGTGAAGCTGTTCCGCCAGCTGCGGGTGCAGGAGGAGCAGGACCTTACCATGAGCTTCCGCACCACCCCCACCCAGCCCCAGGAGACGGAGCCCATGGCCGTGGCCGAGACCCAGCCTCTGGGCGGCAATCCCAAGGCCACCTTAGACCTGCACACCGCTCCGGCCGGGGTAGAGAACATCCCCAGCGAGGGCGGCCTTTCCCTCCAGGAGATTTACAGCCGGTGCATTCCCTCGGTGGTGAGCATCAGCTGCACCCTCCCCAGCGGCACCACCAGCGGCACCGGCGTGGTGCTCACGGAGAACGGCTATCTGCTCACCAACGCCCACGTGGTGGAGCGAGCGGTGGCCATCCAGGTCCGGCTCACCGACACCCGGGAATTTTCCGCCCGTGTGGTGGGCAGCGACGAAGTTTCGGACCTGGCCGTGCTGCGCATCCCCACCGCCGGCCTGACACCGGCCCAGTTCGGAGACAGCTCCACCCTGCGGGTGGGGGATACTGTGGTGGCTATCGGCGACCCGCTGGGCGTAGAATACCGGGGGACCTATACCAACGGCATCATCTCCGGCATTGACCGGGACGTGGATATGGACGGGCGCACCATGACCCTGATTCAGACCAATGCGGCCTTAAACTCCGGCAATTCCGGCGGCCCGCTGATCAACTGTTACGGTCAGGTCATCGGCATCAACACCATGAAGATCGGCGCCTTTACCGACAAGGCCGGGGTGGAGGGCCTTGGCTTCGCCATTCCCAGCGCCACGGTCAAGACCATCGTAGACCAGCTGCTCAGCCAGGGCTACGTCTCCGGACGGCCCACCCTGGGCATCGAGGGCGAGAGCCTCTCCCCCTTCTACCAGCACTATTACCGCCTGCCTGCGGGGCTGTATATCACCCAGGTGGACCGGGGCAGCGATGCCGATGCCAAGGGCGTAGAGGCCGGCGACCTGCTGCTAAGCGTGGCCGGCATCCCCGTAACCACCATGGACGATTTGAAATCCGCCATTGTCAAATGCGAAGTAGGCCAAAGCGTGGAAATCATCCTCTACCGCTCTGGCCAACAATACCGCCTGACCCTAACCCTGACGGAAGACCGAGGATAACCAAAACCCGGAGGCTGAAAAGCCTCCGGGTTTCTGCGGCGGGGCGGCGTGCCGCCGCTGTCAATTGCGAGGCGGCCAGTGGCCGCTGTCAGTTACGAGACTGCTCCCCTGGTGGTAGACCACCACCTCAGGGTGTCACCCGGTTCGTTACCTGGCAGTGGACGGCCCCAAAATCCTTCCCCCGGGGGAAGGTGGCCCGGCGAAACCTAACGAAACGGATACCCCCAAACAAAACGCATCCACGAACGAAAACCACCCCACTTGGCTCTCCCTCTGGGAGAGCTGTCACCGAAGGTGACTGAGAGGGCAGTAGCGTTATACATTGTGCTCAGTGAAAAAGGCCCTCTCCGCCCAGTGTGCGCACTGGGCACCTCTCCCAAAGAGATAGGCAAGGGTGCCGCCCCTGCATATGCCAAAACCGCCCCTGACGGGGCGGTTTTTTCCATCCATCCATCGGCGCAAGCCGATTCCACAATTGTCAACTGTCCATTGCATTTCCTCTCTCCATCTCACCTAACGGCGAGCCACCTCAATTTTCATTCATACCGCTTTCCCACAATATACATGGGCACAAACAGCCCGCCCAGCAGACATGCCAGCCACACCCACAGCTGGACGGCAGGCCATCTGGCTCCCAGCAGGTAATTCCCGGCAAAATCCATCACCGGTGACACAACCACGATTGCGCAGGACCAGATTCTGCCTACCCGCAGGATATGCGGCCAGTTGGAATTGGTAAACCGCACCCCCGGCACATTCATGCAGAGGGGTCCGTCGTGATAAAAGCCGCAGGCGTTCTGATCATAGTAGGAAGACAGCCGGGTTTTTGCAAAGAAACAAAAATAGGCGCCAAAGGCCAGCCCCATGACCAGCCCTGTCTGAGCCGCCTCCGAAAGAATGCTGCGCTGGAATCCCAGCAGGGCCAACCCTATGCCCAGGATTCCGCAGAGGATGTACGCCAGGGGCCACCAGCTTTTCACATGATACGCCCGGCTCTGGCCGCCCTCCTGGTAGGCCAGAGCGGTTTTCACCACGTCCTCCACCTGTCCGCTGTTCAGCCCTTCCTCCGTCTGCACCCGCTGGCACATCAGCAGCTCCGTCACCGTCACCCCCAGCAGCTCCGTCACCGTCACCCCCAGCAGCTCCGCCAGAGGCATCAGCAGCGCCGTATCCGGGATGCTGACACCCGTTTCCCTTAATTAAAGATATTGTTGGGTAAAAAAGAAAGGTCAGTCGATTTTGCCGATGAAGCGGTAGTAGATTTCTACTTCCTGCTCACGGCTTCCGTCCTCGCCCTTGACAGCTTCGTGGACGGTTATTTTATCAATTAGAGTGTTCAGAAGTTCGGCGGTCAGCTCCACAGGGTTGACATACTGTTTCATCAGGGCAATCCACTTTTCAGCATCCGCTGCGGTC
>X4_Red_Fox__coassemble_54_pt1 | contig 27063 bp, 26 predicted proteins | sample X4_Red_Fox__metabat2_low_PE_004 | metagenome-assembled genome bin X4_Red_Fox
GGTCCACAAATACATATTCATCAAATACAGCGCCGGGAACAGGCAGCAGCCGGCCTTGACCAGCGTAGCATGGCTCCCCTTCAGCCGCAGCACGGAATTGTTCATGGCGAACAGCGCCAGCAAAGGCAGTGTCGGAATCAGATAGCGTCCCTGTAGTCCGAAAATGGAATAACTTCCCACTTCCGTCCACGTCAGCGCCGCCACCGCCGTCAGGGCAAACACTGCCGCTGCCACTGCTAGGGCAAACCAGCGTTCCGGCTTGCCCAGCCGTTCCCGGCCCTCCTCCTGGCTCAGGCACGCAATCAGTAGCAGCCCCATCAGGATCAGGCCCACGGTGTCGCTGCTGCCCAAATCGATATCCGTCAGCTGCAAGGTGTTGACAAAATACATGCCCAGATACTCCCGCAGGGTATTGAGCACCACCATCAGGGTAAACGGCAAATTTTCCAGCAGATCCAGGAAGGTATACACCTGGGGCTGTGCCAGGACCTCCGCTTCCGCTGCCGCCTGGACCGGCAGGACAAACGCCTGGGCACCGCCCTGGAACAGCGAGCCCAAAAATTCCTGTAATTCCCGAATCACCGTGGTCACATAGCTGCTGCCGAAATAGTACATCACCACCAGCATCGGCAGAAGTCCGGCGGCCAGGTAGGCCGCAACCTTCGTCCACTTTGCTCGCTCCTGCACCACCAGCCGCCGGTACAGCGCCGCCAGCCAAAACAGGCTGATGGGCAAATACACCCCCTTGCAGGGAGCCAGCAGCGCTCCTGCCAGCCAAACCACCGCCCAGTCCAGGAATTTAGGCATTTTCTCCCCATAGGCCAGCGCCAGGACTTTGGCCACCACAAAGAAACTCAGCCCGATGATCACCGCATCCCGGGTGACGGATATGGTCTGCACCATAACCGACGGCAGCAGGGCCAGAATCAAAAACACCCGCTTTCCAAACGGTGCCGAGCGGATGGCAAAGAACATCAGCACCACGAACACCCCGTAAGACACCAGCCGCCCCAGCTGCACCATGGGCAAAAAGCCCAGGCCCAGCAGCCGGGCAACGGCAAAGCCCACGCCTGCCGGCAGATAGAGGATCTGGCGCTGGTCGCCAATGAAGCCCTGGTTGGCCTCCACCAGAATCAGCTCCGTGTCCTCCTTCTCCGGGCGCAAGTCTTTCAAGGCTGCCTGCATATCCGTGTAGTTATCGGAAACCCAATCCTCCCGATAGAACTGAAATTGCGAATAGTCGTCGCAAATGCGGCGGTAGTAATGGGCCGGCTTGTTCTCCGGGTCCGCTCTGGATGGCTGGTAAACAGCGCCCTCCAATCCCAGCAGCTCGTTGGATACCACGTAAGCACTGTCAAACTGGAACCGCATATCAAAGCCATACAGCGGTGTCACATCGAACAGCATTACGAGGCCAAAGCCTGCTGCCAGCAGCAGATAGAGCAGATGCTCCTTCACCTTGCCAAACAGCACCAGCCACAGCCCCAGCAGCGCCGTGGCGCAGGTTACAGCCGTCAGCAGCGGCACCAAAACGGACGGCGTATATCCCGCTGTGCGCAGCACGCCGAAGTCCACCGCTCCGTCCAGAGCCGTCTGCCCCAGCCGCAAGCTGCCGCTGTACACCGCCCGGTCCATGTTCAGCGCCGTTTCCTCCCGGCCGCTGTTTTGCACACAGAGCACATAGTCCCGGCCGCTTTTCAAGAGCACCGGCTCCGACAGGGGGAATGCGGCCAGCTGCTCCTTCTTCGTCTGGTCCTCCGTGGCAAGCTCCTCCAGCCGAACCGCCGAAGCCTCCACCTGAGCCAGCACCTCCCCGGTATCCTGAGCCGTCAGGGTGACGGTGAGCTCCGGCAGACGTGTCTGCCCCTCGGGCACTTTCAGATAAATCGTCTGGCATTCTCCCACCAGGCTGCCCATGGCCGTAAAGGACTGCTCCAAGCTCTGCCCCGGCAGCAGTGTCACCGTGTCCGGCGCTTTGGAGCGAGGGTCATAGCGGCCGCTGCAATAAAACTCCTTCGTCGTCCGCCAGGGCAGATTGAACCGGGACATGTGCAAAGTCATTGCGGAAAATCCGGCGCACAGCGCCGCTGCCGCCAGCCAGATCAGCAGCCGCTTCCAGTTCTTTTGAAACCAGGCTCCCAGCCACCCAAGAAATTGTCTGCTGCGAATCGCCTGGATCATAGCGTCTCCTCCTGTTCCGCCGGATGGCTCTGCTGCTCCTGTTCTTCCAGCTCCCGAATGGCAATGGCCTGGGTCAGCGCCGCCACCTGCTCGCTGAGCCGGGACAGCCGCAGGGTGGTGGTAAACAGCTTCAGCACCAGCAAGAAGATAATCGCCAGGTATACCAAATTGGCAGGAGACTCAATGCCCATCTGGGCCGACAGCCAGTAGATCACCCTAGGCACAAAGGCCAGCACCAGCAAAATCAGGCCAAACACGATCCAGAAAATGGAATGGTTGATTTTCACCCGATTTTTTCGGATTCCTCTGATAAAATAGGAAAAGGTGAGCAGCGCTCCCACAATCAAGATCAATCGCAAACTAAACGGCATATGTATTCTCCTTTTCTCCCATCTCCGCCCCAGGGCTGGGCAGGCGGTCCAGGTCCAGATTCCGGCGGAATTTCTGAATCAGGACAATGGATACCCCCATCTGTACCATGTAGGCCGCACTGCGCAGCGGGCTTAAATAGCTGACGCCTGCCGTCCGCTCCCGCATCTGCACCTGAATCTCCACCGTTTTGGCTCCGCTCTGGATCAGGTAGGCAATGGTATCCGGCTCCGGCTCAATGTTCAGCTGGCTGGCAAACTGGCCAATCACCCGGCGGCTGTACATCCGCATGCCGCTGGTGGGGTCCCCAAGCCAGCACCCGGTGGTGAGCCGAATGGCCAATGCAATCAAGGCGCTGCCAAACATCCGCATAGACCGTGGCTTCTTCTCGGTAACGAAGCGGCTGCCAATGACAATATCATACCCCCCCGTCTCCAGGGTTTCCAGCATCACCGGCAGATACTCCGGGCGGTGCTGCCCGTCGGCATCAAACTGCACCGCCGCATCGTATCCATGGCGGTAGGCGTACTTCATCCCCGCCTGCACCGCCCCGGACAGTCCCAGATTCACCGGCAGGTCCAGCATATGCAGGCCGTGCTCCCGGCAAACCGCCGCCGTGCGGTCCAGGCTACCGTCGTTTATCACCAGATAGTCATACGCCGGGCAGACCCGGCGCAGCTCAGACACGGTCGCCAACACATTCTCCTCTTCATTGTAGGCGGGAATAATCACCAGCAGCTTCATCATACGTTTGCCTCCAACCAAAACAGCATTCCCCAAAAAGCGCAGCAATGCACTATATTCTCTCATTATAATCCATTGGTGTCAAAAAAGCTAGTAGCAATTCCTGCAAAGAACCCCGGTTGCTTTTTTTCGGGTTGTGGTGTAGTATGATAGCATACCATTAATATCTATAGCAGGAGGCTTCTTATGCGCTACTGTGTTTTTATCGCAAATTTTCTCCCCAATCTGGGCGGCGTGGAGCGTTACACCTATAACCTGGGAAAAAAACTAATTCAGAAAGGCCACCAAGTTACTGTAATTACATCTAATGTGTTTCACTTAGCAGAGTACGAGATTGTAGAGGGTATTGAAGTCTTCCGCATTCCCTGCTTCAATCTTTTGAAGGGACGCTTTCCAATTCTAAAGCCATCCCCAGCCTTTTTTCGGATACACCGCCAGCTGAAATCCTTGAATTTCGACTTTGCCATCATTCAGTCACGATTTTATGTACATTGTGCCTATGGTGTCCACTATGCCAAAATTCAGAACCTTCCAAGATTTGTTTTGGAGCACGGTACCAACCATTTTACAGTTAATAACCCACTTCTGGACTGGGTCGGCAGTATCTATGAACATGCGATATCCAGCTACATCCGGCACAATTGTAAACATTTTTACGGTGTGTCTCAAGCTTGCTGCCAATGGCTGAAGCATTTCCGTATCCAGGCCAGCGGGCAGCTTTACAATGCTGTTGACCCCATACAAATCCAGTCTATCACACAAAAAGCACCTATTTCCTATCGCCAGCAGTTTCACCTAGGCAATCGCCCAATCGTTACCTTCACAGGCCGCCTTGTCAAGGAAAAAGGCATTCAAAAACTAATTCAAGCTATCGATATCCTTCACCAGAAAGATGTTGATGTGGCTTTGATGGTAGCAGGAAATGGGGATCTTTACCAGCAGCTCCAAGCCCAAAACCCAACAGGAGTTCATCTATTGGGGCTATTGGATTTCCCCCAAGTAATTTCGCTCCTGTCTGAATCGGAAATTTTTTGTCTGCCTACTGATTATCCCGAAGGATTTCCCACCTCTGTCTTGGAAGCCGCAGCTTGCGGCTGCTATATCATCACCACCAATAAAGGGGGCTCTCAAGAATTGATCATTCAGGACGACTACGGCGTTATTCTCGCAGAAAACGCCCCTGAGTACATCGCCTATGCCATTGAGCAGGCCATTTTGCAGCCGGAACGTCGAAACACTGCTGCAAAGAAAGCACAGCAGCGGGCCTTGGATTTATTTACATGGGATGCCGTCAGCGCCAAGGTAATTCAAATCAGTGAATCTTTGATTAAAGAGAATATGCACACCTAAATTACACCGCCCTTTAACACAAAATGCCAAATGCGAAAAAACGCATTTGGCATTTCTTATTTTCACCTCAGCCGCCCTGTTCATGCACCCCGGTAACGGCGAAGGCGGACCACTCAGCTACGTTGGTGCAGTGGTCGGCGATGCGCTCCAGGTACTTGGCGATCATCAGGATGTCCAGAGCATCCTCACCCTGTTCGGGATTCTGGGCGATGCGGGCGATCATGCGGGACTTGATGGCGGCGAAGTGGGCATCCACGGCATCGTCGCTGGCCATGACCTGGTGGGCCAGGTCCAGGTCCCGGTCTACGTAGGCACGCACCGCCTGGCGCACCATGCTCTGGGCGGCAGCGGCCATCTCCGGCAGCCGTCTGTCCGCCTCCTGCAGCTTTCTGTGGCTCAGCAGCTCCACAATATCCTCCGCCTGGTCGCCGATGCGCTCCAGGTCGGTGATCATCTTCATGGCGGCGCTGATTTGCCGCAGGTCCCCGGCCACCGGCTGCTGGCGCAGCAGCAGCTTGAGACAGGCGGTTTCGATGGTGTGCTCGCTTTCGTCGATTTGCCGGCCAACCTGATCGGTCTGGGCTTTCAGTTCCGGAGTATAGGCCGTCAATGCCTGGGCCGCCAGGTCGATAATCTGCTGGCAGCAGCGGCCCATTTCCTCCAGCTCCTGCTCCAATTGTTTCAGCTGGCGCTGATATGCGTCTCTCATAACTGTCCTCCTTAGCCGAACCGGCCGGTGATGTAGTCCTCGGTGCGCTTGTCCCGGGGCTTGGAAAACAGGGTTTCGGTGGAATCGTACTCCACCAAATCCCCCAGCAGGAAAAACGCCGTCCGGTCGGAGATCCGGGCTGCCTGCTGCATATTGTGGGTGACCATGATGATGGTGTAATCCTTTTTCAGCTCCATGGCCAAATCTTCAATGCGCCCTGTGGAGATGGGGTCCAGCGCCGAGGTGGGTTCGTCCATCAGCAGCACCTTCGGCTCCACCGCCAGCGCCCGGGCGATGCACAGCCGCTGCTGCTGTCCGCCGGACAGGCCCAGGGCGTTCTTTTTCAGCCGGTCCTTCACCTCGTCCCAGATGGCGGCACTGCGCAGGGCCTTCTCTACGATTTCGTCCAGCTGCGTTCTATTCTTGATGCCGTGGGTCCGGGGGCCGTAGGCGATGTTGTCATAGATGCTCATGGGGAAGGGATTGGGCTTCTGGAACACCATGCCCACCTCCTTGCGCAGCTGGCTGACCTCCCAGGCGAAAATATCCTGCCCCTGGTAGTGCACCTGGCCCGTCACCCGGACACCGGGCACCAGGTCGTTCATTCGGTTCAGGGTTTTTAAGAATGTGGACTTGCCGCAGCCCGACGGCCCGATCAGAGCGGTGATGGCCTGCTCCGGGATGTCCATGCTGATGGATTTCAGAGCCTGGCTCTGGCCGTACCAGAGGTTCAGGTCCTTAACGGAAATAATCGATTCGTGCATACTGTCTTCCTCTCTGTTTTCAGGCAATGTCTGTTTTGCGGCGGTAGTGGCGTGTCACGGCATCGGCGCTCAGGTTGATGAGCACGGCCAGCACCATCAAAATGGCGGCGATGCCAAAGGCCACACCAAACTCGCCGTCCTCTTTTGCGTAGACATACAGGGCCACGGTCAGCGTGGCACCGGCGCTGGACAGGCCCTCTACAAAGCCGTTTACCGCATGGGCAAAGCCCGCCGTGAACAGCAATGCCGCAGACTCTCCCAGGATCCGGCCCACCGACAGGATGCACCCGGTGAGCACACCATCAATGCACCCCGGCAGCACCACCGTGCGCACCACCCGCCACTTGCCGGCTCCCAGGCCGAAAGCGCCCTCCCGGTAGGACTGGGGCACGGTTTTCAGGCTCTCCTGGGTATTGCGCAGGATGGTGGGCAGATTCATGATCACCAGGGTCAGCGCCCCCGCCATCAGGCAGGTGCCCATGGAGTTGGAGAACACCAGCATACCCACCAGGCCGTAGATGATGGAGGGAATGCCGCTGAGGGTCTCGGCGGCGTACTCGATCACCGCCACCAGGCGCTTGTTGGAGGCGTACTCCGTCAGATAAACCGCCGCCCCCACACCCAACGGCAGTACCACCGCCAGGGTCGCCAGGATGATGTACACCGTATTGAGGATATCCGGCAGGATGCCGATGTTTCCGCTTAAGTAGCTGGGCTTGGTGCTCAGAAAATTCCAGCTCAGATTGGGGATGCCCTGAAAGAGCACATACCCAACAAGAAACAGGGCCAGCGCCCCGGTCAACGCCGTGGCCAGATACATGCCGCCCCGGACGCACCACAAAAACCGGCGGCGGCTGTTAGAGAGTTTGTTCATTTGTTTTTGCCTCCTTTCAGCGCATAGTTCAGCACGCCGTTGATCAGCATGATGAACAGGAACAGAACCAGGGCGATGGAGAACAGGGCCTGGCGCTGCAAGCCGCTGCTGTAGCTCATCTCCGATGCCACCGCCGTGGTCAAAAACCGTACCGACTGGAACAGAGAATCCGGCATATTCGCCACATTGCCTGCTACCATCATCACCGCCATGGCCTCGCCGATGGCCCGGCCCACTCCCAGCACCACCGCAGCCGCAATGCCGCTGCGGGCAGCGGGCACGGACACCCGCAGCCAGGTTTCCTCCGGGGTCGCCCCCAGCGCCAGGGAGCCTTCCTCATATTCCTTCGGAACCGCTTCCAGGGCTGTGATGGACATTTTGATAATGGAGGGCAGAATCATGATCGCCAGCACAATGATGGCCGCCAGCAGGCCGGACCCGTCCGGCACGCCGAAAACTCTGCGGATGCCGGGAACCAGCACCATCATGCCCACCAGGCCGTATACCACCGAGGGGATCCCCGCCAGCAGGGACACCGCCTGGCCCATCCAGTGCTTCACCCCGGCCGGGGCCATTTTCGACAGATACACCGCCGTAAAAAATCCCACCGGCACACCCAGCAGGATAGCCCCTGCCGTGCCGTAAACGCTGGTGAGCAGGAAGGGCAGAATGCCATACTTCGGCTCAGCCGCCGTAGAGGCCCAGGTGTCTCCAAAGAGGAAGTCGATCAGTCCGATCTCCCGGATGGCCGGAATGCCGGAGATCACCAGGTACACACTGATGAGCAGCACACACCCAACGCTCACCAGGCCCAGAATCAAAAACAGGCCATGAATGGCTGTTTCCAGCGCATTTTTCTTTGTTTTCATACAGGTTTCCTTTCCCATAGACCATTTGTTTCTTCCTGATTATCCTACCATGCCCATGTAAAGAGCAAAACAGGCGAAATGTAAAATGCTTGTGAAGCCGCCCCGCACAAAAAAATCCCGGAGGTATGCGGTGCATACCTCCAGGGGAGGACATTGGCTTGCTTTAGTTGACAGGCACCACGCCGGCGGCGGTGATGAGTTCATTGACTTCCGCAGAGGTGATGTAGTCGAAGAAGGCCTGGGCCGCAGGGCTGAGGGCCGCATCCTGCTTGGTAGCCAGGACGAAGGGCCGCTGGATGGCGTAGGTGGTGTCCTTCACCGTCTCCTCGCTGGGGGCCACGCCGCCAACCTTCAGAGCCTTCACGGAGTCCTTCACGGAAGCCAGGGAGGCATAGCCGATGGCGCCGGGGTTCTGGGCCACGGTGGTGATAACGTCGCCGGTGGAGCTAAGCTCCTGGCGGTACTTGCACTGGTCCTTCACGTCCACGATTTCCTCAAAGCCGCTGCGGGTGCCGGAGCCGGCTTCCCGGCCGATGAGGACGATTTCAGCATCCTGGCCGCCCACTTCGGACCAGTTGGTGATCTTGCCGGTGTAGATGTCCGCAATCTGTTCCAGGGTCAGGTCTTCCACGGTGTTGCCGGGGTTCACGATCATGGCGATGCCGTCGTAAGCCAGCACAGTTTCCACCAGGCCGGAAGCCTTCTCCTCCTCTTTCAGGGCACGGGAGGACAGGCCAATGTCACAGCGGCCCTCCTGCACAGCCTGGATGCCGGTGCCGGAGCCGGTGGGGTTGTAGGTGAACTTCACCTGGGGGTTCTCCTGGGTGAAGGCTTCTCCCAGAGCGCCGATGACCTTCTCCATGGAGGTGGAGCCGTCGGTGGAAACCGTGCCGCTGATGGTTTCGGGTGCGGCAGGAGCCTGGGTGTCGGGGGTTTGGGCTGTGGGTGCCTGAGCCGTGGGGGCTTGGGCTGCGGGAGCCTGGGTGGCAGGGGTGTCAGAATTGCCGCAGGCGGCCAGGCTCAGGGCCAGCACGGCTGCCAGAATCAGAGTAATGGATTTTTTCATGTTTTCAATTTCTCCTTGTATGATGATGTGTTGATCATGCGGACTTCCATCCGTTACGCTCTCATCATACGCCCCCACTGTAAAATCCAAAAGTTGGCAACTGTAAAACTTGTGTCAAATCCCCTGCCGGGCCAGCACCGGGATGTCCCCCACGCCGGAAAGCACCAGATTGGGCCGGTAGGCAAAGTGGTCGATCTCCTCCCGGCTGGTTACGCCGGAGAGCACCAGCACCGTGGACATGCCGCTTTCCAGGCCGGAGATAATGTCCGTATCCATGCGGTCGCCCACCATAACCGCCTCGCCGCTGTGGCAGCCCAGGATGTTCAGGCCGGTGCGCATCATCAGCGGGTTGGGCTTGCCGCAGAAATAGGCCTGCTTGCCTGTGGCCAGCTCAATGGGGGCCACCAGCGCCCGGCAGGCCGGGGCAATGCCGTTTTCAATGGGGCCGGAGATATCCGAATTGGCACCGATCAGCTTGGCCCCTGCCAGCACCAGGTTGGTGGCCTTGGTCAAGGTGTCCAGGCAGTAGCCCTTCCCCTCCCCCACCACCACATAGTCCGGGTTCACATCGTTCATGGTGATGCCGGCATCATATAGGGCATTCAGCAGCCCTGCTTCGCCGATGGCGTACACTGAGCAGCCAGGGGCCTGCTCCTTCAAAAAGGCCGCCGTAGCCAGTGCGCTGGTGTAAAAATGCTCCTGGGGCACCTCCAGCCCCATCCGGGCCAGCTTCTGCTGAAGCTCTCTGGGGGTGTAGCCGCTGTTGTTGGTCAAAAACAGATACTGCTTGCCCTCCTGCTGCAGCCACGCAATAAACTCCGCCACCCCCGGCAAAATCCGGTTTCCGTGGTAGATCACCCCGTCCATATCGCAGATAAATCCCTTTTTGCTGCTAAAATCCATATTTTTCCATCCTTTCCTATGGTTTTTCTTTAGCATAGCACCGATGTTTCCAAAAAGGAAGCCGTCTCCCGTAAAGATATGGTCAAATTTCTGTAAAGCTTCCCGCCGAAAACGCAAGCGCCCCGGATTTTGACGCTGCTGCCAAAATCCGGGGCGTTTTTTCAAACCTGCCGGTTCAGTATCCGATAAACCAGGTCCATATCCAGCCCCTGGCGCACCGCCTGGGCCAGGGTGTCGTACTGCTGCTGCCTGTAGGCATTCCGGTCGTAGTGCCGGGCCGCCTCCATGGTCAGGCCCCGCTTCCGGCACAGGGCCTGCACCAGGGCATCCGCAATCCCCGGCCCGTCAAAAATGCCGTGGATGTAGCTGCCGTAGACGTTGCCGCCGCCAGCCAGCGGCGGCTGGTTTTCTCCGCTGCGGCCCATGTGGATTTCGTAGCCGGTGTAGGCCAGCCCGTTCAGCCCGGACAGCATCCCCGTCACCTGGGAGAATACCCCCTGGGTCTGGGTCTGCACCTTCCGGGCCTGGAAGGTGGTGGTGTGAGGCAGCAGCCCCAGTCCTGCAATTTCAGTCACGTCCGCCGCTTCCGCCCGGTCCGGGTCGTAAATCCACCGGCCCAGCATCTGGTAGCCGCCGCAGATGCCGAACACCAGCACCCCGGCTGCCGCCGCCTTGGAGATGGCCGCTTCCAGCCCGCTCTGGCGCAGCCATTGCAGGTCGGCAATGGTGCTCTTGGTGCCGGGCAGGAGGATCAGATCGGGGCTTCCCAGCTGGGAAACCCGGTCCACATACCGCAGCGACAGGTTTTCATACTGCTCCAACGGGGAAAAATCCGTAAAATTGGAGATTCTCGGCAGGCGGATCACCACGGCATCCAGCGCCCTGCGCTCCTGGCCCCGCTGAAAGCGCTCGCTCAGGCTGTCCTCGTCGTCGATATCCACATGGACATAGGGCACCACCCCTGCCACAGGCACGCCGCACAGATCTTCCAGCTTCCGCAGTCCCGGCTCCAAAATGGATTGGTCCCCCCGGAACTTGTTGACGACCACGCCCTTGATCCTGGCCCGCTCCTGCGGTTCCAGCAGGGCCATCGTTCCGTAAAGCTGGGCAAACACCCCGCCCCGGTCGATGTCCCCCACCAGCAGCACCGGCGCATCCACCCGCTGCGCCAGGCCCATGTTCACAATGTCGTCCTGTCGCAGATTGATTTCCGCAGGGCTTCCCGCCCCTTCGATGACGATGATGTCGTGTTCCGCCGCCAGAGCGTGGTAAGCTTCCATGATTTGGGGAAAGTAGTCCCGTTTTTTCCGGGTGTAGGCCATGGCGCTCATGTTCCCCTGAGCCACGCCGCCCACGATCACCTGGCTGCCCACATCGGTGGTGGGTTTCAGCAGCACCGGGTTCATCCGCACATCCGGCAAAATCCCCGCCGCCTCGGCCTGCACCGCCTGGGCACGGCCCATCTCCCCGCCGTCCGGGGTGATGAAGGAGTTGAGGGCCATATTCTGGCTCTTAAACGGGGCCACCCGGTAGCCGTCCTGCCGGAAGATCCGGCACAGTCCGGCGCACAGCAGGCTTTTTCCGGCATTGGACATGGTGCCCTGAATCATAATGTTTTTTGCCATGTTACATCCTCCCCAGCGCCTGGGCCACCGCCCAGACCAGCTGCTGATTTTCCCGGCGGCAGCGCACCGCTGTCCGATACCATTCCGGCCCCAGGCCGGGATAATTGGCACAGCTGCGCAGGGCAATGCCCTCCCGCCGCAGCTGCTGCCCCAGATTTTCCGGCCCCCGGAACAATAGATAGTTGGCCTGAGAGGGGCAGACCCACAGCCCCAGGCTTTCCAGCTGGCTGCATAACCAGGGCCGCTCCTGAGCAATCAGCGCCCGGGTCTGCTCCAAAAAACCAGTTTCTGCCAGCGCCGCCTTTCCCGCCGCCTGGGCCGGGGTGGACACATTCCAGGGCTGGATCCAGGCCGCCATCCGGCTTAACAGGTCCTTGTCGCTGCAAAGGCAGTAGCCCAGCCGCAGCCCCGCCATGCCGTAGCTTTTGGTAAAGGCTTTCAGCACCAGCAAATTGGGGCTGTCCGCCAGATGGTCCTTCATGGTCTGCTGGCTGTCGGACAAATCCCCAAAGCACTCGTCCAGAAACAGCCGGATGCCCTGCTCCTGGCAAAAGGTCAGGATCTCCTCCAAAAGCCCCCGGTCAATCACCTGGCCGGTGGGGTTGTTAGGGCTGCACAGAAACACCGCCTGGGGCTTTCTGTGCTGCAAAAAGTCCAGAAAATCCCGGCCCGGCTGGAAGTTTTCCTCCTGTTTCAGGAAATACCGCACCAGGGTGCTTCCCCCCTGGCGAAGGGCCAGGGCGTACTCCGAAAAGGTGGGGGCCAGCTCTGCCGCCGCCACCTGCCCCAGGCTGGCGCAATAGGCATAAATCAGCTCCGCCGCCCCGCTGCCGCAGAGGATCCACTCCGACGGCACCCCCTCAAAAGCGGCAATGGCCGCCACCAGCTCCCGGCAGTAGGGGTCCGGGTAGCGGTGCAGCTGCTGCAAGCACCCGGAAACCGCCGCCAGCACCCCCGGCGGCGTTCCCAGGGGGTTGGTATTGGCGGAAAAATCCAGCCGGATATCTCCGCCGTAAATATCCCCGCCGTGGGGATTCTCCGTTTGATACAGCATGGCGTTCCTCCTGAATGGTTACGAAAAAATCAGATACAGCCCCACCTGCACCGCCAGACACACCCCCAGGGCCAGCATCGCCGTGGCATAGAGCAGGCGGCAGGCCGCCGGAATGTCCCCCTGGGCAATGGGCCGCAGGGCATCCCCAATATAAGGCTTTTGGTGCAGCACACCATGATACCAGGCATCCCCGGCCAGGCGCACTCCCATCAGTCCGGCGCAGGCCGCCTCCGTCTGGGCGGAGTTGGGGCTGGCATGGCAGAACCGGTCCCGGCGGAAGATTTTCCAGCCGTTTTTCCAGTCCATGCCCAGCAGGCCGCCGGCCGCCAGCATCAGCACCGCAGACAGCCGGGACGGCAGGTAGTTGAACAGGTCGTCCATTTTGGCGCTGACATAGCCAAAATCCCGGTAGGGCGGCTCCACATACCCCAGCATGGAGTCCATGGTGTTCACCGCCTTGTACACAAATCCCAGGCAGGGGCCGCCCAGGGCCAGGTACACCAGGGGCGCTACAATACCGTCGGAGGTATTTTCCGCCACGGTTTCCACCGCCGCCCGGGTCACCCCCTGCTCATCCAGCCGGGATACATCCCGGCCCACGATCATGGACACCGCCTGGCGGGAGGCTTCCAAATCACCCGTACCCAGAGCGTGGTAAACTTTCATACTCTCATCCTTTAAGGACTTGGTGGCCAAAATCTGGGCAGTCATCACCGTCTGCAAGGCCAGACCCAGCCAGGGGCTGACCCAGTAGCTCAGCTTCAGCAGCCCCCAGGCAGTCAGCCCTGTCAGGCTCACCACAGCCAGCCACAGCACGCCGCCGGCCACCTTTTCTCCCGCCGGTGTTTTGGGAAACAGCCGCCGCAGCAGCGTTTCCCCGGCGGCAATCAATTTGCCAATCAGCACCACCGGGTGCATCAGGCTATGGGGATCCCCCACAATCAAATCCAGGCAAAAGCCCAGAACCAGCGCCGCTATGGCGTACATACGCTCCCGCCTTCCATAGTGAAGATGTAAATGGGATTTTGTCCCATCATCAGCTGATACGGCCCAGCCTGCCGTGCCTTGGCCACCGTCAGGCTCACCACCTCCCGGTGGGAAAAGCCCAGCTTTCCGGCGCACCGGGTCAGCTCCGCCACCGATTCCAGGGCAATGGCCGTAGCCACGATCCGGGCCGCCGGATTCTTTTCCAGCACCAGGGTCAGAATCCCTTCCAGATTTCCCCCAGTCCCGCCCAGAAACACATGGGTCGGCGCTGGCAGCTCCCGGCAGACCTCCGGGGCTTTCCCCGGCACGATGGTCATATTTTCCAGGCCGAAGTGGGCCTTGTTTTCTTCCAGCAATTCCAGCGCCTCCCGGCGGTACTCGATGGCGTACACCTGGGCTGCCCCCAGGGCCAGCTCCACCGACACGCTGCCGCTTCCGGCGCCCACATCCCAGACCACCGCATCCTCCGTCAGGCGCAGCTTGCTCAGGCAGACACTGCGCACCTCGCTTTTGGTCATGGGCACCGACTCCCGCCGCAGAAAGTTCTCGTCCGGCAAGCCCCAGGTCAGCGGCTTGCTGGCTTTTGGGTTTTCCACATACACGGCGCTAAGGCTGGGAAATACCTGCCGGGCCAGTTCTTCGGCGGTGCCCCGGGTAATGCGCTCCGCAGGATACCCCAGCTCCTGGCCCACCGCCACAAACACATCGCCCAACCCCTGGCTGCAAAGCCGCTGGCACAGCTGCCCTGCCCCATTTTCTCCCCCGGTCAGGGCAAACACCTGGCGATTGCGCCGCACATCGCCGCAGATATCCCGCTGCCGGCCGTGAAGGCTCACCGCCAATGTCTGCTCATAGCTGACTCCCAGCCGGGCGCACAGGTAGGACATAGAGCTGATACCGGGAATCAGCCGCACCCGGCAGTCTTGCAGCAAAGGCAGCAGCTTCTTGGTGCCGCTGAAAAACCCGGTATCCCCGGACATCACCACCGCCCAGCGGCGGTAGTGCCGGTGGCTGCGGATGCACGAAGCGATGGTCTCTGGGGCGATAGCCTCTATCTGGGCCTGACCCGGCCGGGCCGTGCTTTGGAGCATCCGCCGTGCCCCGATCAGGCACTGGGCATTTTCCAGGGCCTGCTCTGCTTCCCATGTTCTCTGACCACGGCCGCCGGGGCCGATGCCCACAATATCCACCTGGGGCCGCCAGGTCAGGCCGAAGCGGCTGCACAGCAAATCCAGCGCCTGGTCCCAGTCCAGTCCCGCCACCTGGGGCGGACGGCCGATGCACACCAATGTCACGCCTGCCTCCCGGGCCGCTTCCGCCTTTTCCGGGAAGCCCCCGGTGGTGCCGGAAGCCTTGGTCACCAGATACTTGCTCTGGGTCATGCGCAGCATGGCCAGATTCATCTCCTTGGAGAATGGCCCCTGCATGGCGAGGATATGGGCAGGGGCCAGCCCGGCCTTCCGGCACAGTTCCAGGGATTCTTCCATGGGCAGCACCCGGGCGTAAACCCGCTCTGCAAAATCCCGCATCCCGGCAAAAGCTTGCAGCTCCTTGCTGCCGGTGGTGAGCAGGATATTCCCCTCCACCCGGTCTAAGTAGGCAGCCGCCGCTGCCGCATCCTCCATATACACCCCGTCCCCACGTTCGGCCCCGTCCGGGCGGAGCAGCCGCAGATAGGGTGTTTTGGTGTCTTCACAGGCGCTGCAAATATTCTGTGTCACCGCCTGGGCATAGGGGTGGGTGGCATCCACCACCAAATCAAAGCCCCGCCGGGAAAACAGCTCCTGCATCTGCTCCCGGGTCAAGCGCCCGGTCAGCACCTCCAGGTTTTTCCCTGGCAGCAGGGACTGGCCATACTCCGTCGCCACGCAGACCACCGTCTGCACCGGCTGGTCCGCCAGAAATTCCGCCAGCGCCCGGCCCTCGGTGGTGCCTGCAAATACGCACAACTTATACATCCCGGTATCCTCTGGGGGTCACCATGCTGCTGCCGATGCGGCGTGTGGCGGCGCTGCCGATGAACACGGTGCAGAACATATCCACATCCGCCTGGGGCAGCTCCCCCAGGGTGCACAGCTGCTGGCTCTGTCCCTCCCGGCCAATGCTGCGCACCACGGCACACAGCCGGTCCTGAGGAAGCACCCGGCTCAGAATCTCGCAGGCTCTGCGCAGATGGTCCGGCCGGCCATGGCTGGCGGGGTTATACAGCACCAGGGTCAAATCCGCCTGGGCTGCCAGCAGCAGCCGCTTTTCAATCAGCTCCCAGGGTGTCAGCCGGTCGCTGAGGCTGATCACCGCAAAGTCATGGGTCAGCGGTGCCCCCAGCAGCGCACCGCCGCTGCATGCCGCCGTCAGGCCGGGAACCACCTGGATTTCCGGCTGAGTTTCCTCTCCCCGCAGTTCATACACCAGCGCCGCCATGCCGTAAATGCCGCTGTCGCCGGAGCAGACCAGGGCCACCGTCTCCTCCCGGGCCGCATCCAGGGCCATCCGGCAGCGCTGCACCTCCCGGGTCATGGGGGTGGCGGCGTATTCCTTCTCCGGGTACCACCGCTTTACCAAATCCACATACACGTGATAGCCCAGAATCAGGCGGCTTTCCTCCAGCGCTTTCACCGCCTGGACGGTCATGTGCTCGTAATCCCCCGGGCCAATGCCCACAATATACAATTTACCCAAAGTCTACCTCCCATGGCATCTGCGCCACAGCCACCGTCACCGGGCCGTGGCAGGTCTTCTCTACGATCAGCTGTCCGCCTGCGGCCATTGCCGCCCGCTGGCAGACATTGTCCGCTCCCGTAACGCTGCGGACAAATTCCGAGGGCGGGAACGTGCCGGGAACGGCCATCAGCTCCTGGGGGGTGTAAAACACCGGCTCTGCCCCCAGCTCCCGGCAAAAGGCCAGCAGCCCCGGCTCCTGGGCTTTCAAATCCACCGAAGCTATCCGTGCAACCGCCTGGATGTCCAGGTTTTCCCGTTCCAGCGCCGCCTCCACCGCTTGGCGAATCTCCTGGGCGGTGGTTCCCCGGCGGCAGCCGATGCCCAGGGTCAGCACCTTGGGCACCAGGCGCAAAGTACAGCCGAAGGGCGCTTCCCGGCGGCAGCTGATCAAAATGCCCACCGGACCATCCGCCCCCAGCTGCACCCCATTGGGCAGCGCTGAGCTGATGGGAAACTCACATTTTAAGGGTACATCCCCCTCCAAAATGGCGACGGACACCGCCTTGGCCTCCTGCAAGCCGCAGATGGCACAGCCATTTTGGGCCGCCCAGGCATCCACGCTGAAACGGCCATGGAGATCCGTGGCCGTGGTCACCACCGCCGCCGCTCCCAGCCGTCGGGCCAGCACCCGGCAAAGGCGGTTGGCCCCGCCGATGTGGCCGCTGAGCAGAGAAATCACAAACCTTCCCATCTCATCCACCACCAGCACCGCCGGGTCCTGGTCCTTGCTGCCGACCCAGGGGGCAATCTGCCGCACGGCAATGCCGCAGGAGCCGACGAACACCAATACCCGCTCTGACGAAAACAGTTCCCCGTAAAAGCTGCCGCTGGGGCTGGGAATAGGGGCAAAGTCTCCCTCTGCCAGGCGCTGAGGGGCGAAGGCCCGGGTGATTTCCGGCAGGGCCGCCTGCACCCGCCGGGCAGTTTCCATGCCGGTGCGGCTGTAGGCGAACACTGCACCACTCACCGGCTGGCCTCCCGAAATTCCGTACTAAAGCCCGGATGGTACAGCAGCGACCGCTCATAGCTCTGCCCCAGGCAGTCCCCCACCACGATCAGGGCCGTTTTGCTCAGGCCGTTTTCCGTCACCGTCCGATGCAGGGTTTCCACGGTACACGGATACACCGCTTCCTCCGGCCAGGTGGCCTTGTACACCACCGCCGCCGGGGTATTGCCGGGGTAGCCGCCTGCCAGCAGCTCCTGCTGAAGCTGCTCTGTCAGGCCGGTGCTGAGGAACAGCACCATAGTGGCCCGGTGAGCCGCCAGAGAGCGGATGCTCTGCCCCTGGGGCACCGGCGTGCGGCCAGGCGCACGGGTGATGATCACCGTCTGGCTTACATCCGGCAGGGTATACTCCGCTTTCAGCGCTGCCGCCGCACCGCAGAAGGCGCTGACACCGGGGCACACGTCATAGGCAATGCCCAGCTTCGCCAGCTCGTCAAACTGCTCCCGCACAGCGCCGTAAATGCTGGAATCCCCAGTATGGAGCCGGACGGTGGTTTTGCCCGCCTGCTCCGCCTGCTGCATCACGTCCAGCACCTGTTCCAGGGTCATCCGGGCGCTATTGTGAATCTCGCACCCTTCTTTGCAATAGTCCAGCAGCTGGGGATTCACCAAAGACCCGGCATAAATCACCACGTCCGCCTGGCCCAGCAGTCTGGCGCCACGGACCGTGATCAAATCCGCAGCGCCGCTGCCTGCTCCTACAAAATGTACCATACGCTTATCCCTCCTTGATTTGCTTCAGCAGCTGCCAGGCATTTTCGGTTTGGCCCAGCAGTCCGTATTTCTGGGAAAACACCATTGTCCCCACCTCCAGGCTGTCTCCTGCACGGTATTGCAGGTGAAAGCCGATGCGCTGCACCAATGTTTTCATCATCTCTTCGCTGCACCCGGCCTTTTCCGTCAAGGCCAGGGCATCGTCGCAGGCCACGCATTCCAGCAGTCTGCCCACCTGCTCCGGGGGCAGCCCTGCCATGGCGGCGTAGGCCGCCAGAATTTCCATGCGGCAGTCGCCGTATTTGGAGTGGGTGTTCAGCATCCCACCGCCGATTTTCACCAACTTGCCCAGATGCCCCACCAGCAGCGCCCTCCGGAAGCCCAAGTCCCGGCAGATATCCAGGCTGTCCCCGATAAAATTGGAGCACTGCACCGGCATATCCGGGGAAATCCCCAGGGTTTTTCCGATGAACTCCGAGCCGTAATTGCCTGGGGTCAGCAGCACCACATCCCCAAACTGCCGCTTCTGCCGCAGCTCCACCCGGATGGTGTCCACCAGGGCCTGTTCGCTCATCGGCTCTACAATGCCGGTGGTGCCCAAAATGGAGATGCCGCCCTGGATGCCCAGCCGGGGATTGAAGGTCTTTTTTGCCAACATCTCCCCCTCCGGTGCAGAGATCACCACCTGCAAGCCGCCCCGGTAATCTGCCAGGACCATAATTTCCTCCACCGCCTGGGCTATCATCCGCCGGGGTGTGGAATTGATGGCAGCGGCCCCCACCGGCTGGTCCAGCCCGGGCCTCGTCACCCGGCCGATGCCGGGGCCGCCGTCGATCTCCACCCCGGGGGTGTCCACAATGCGGACGGCGGCGTAAATCAAGGTCCCGTTCGTCACGTCCGGGTCGTCGCCGCTGTCCTTTTTCACGGCGCACTGCACCTGCCCGTCCTGGCGGTGTATGTCGTGAATTTCCAGTTCCAGGGAAATCCCCTTGGGGGTAATCAGGGAAATGGTTCGCTTTTCGCCCCCCAGCAGCAGCATCCAGGCCGCCGCCTTGGCAGCGGCAGCGGCGCAGGAGCCGGTGGTGTAGCCCAGCCGCAGCCGCCTGCCCCCTTTCTCCATGTATGCTTCCATAGACTCAGCGGGCGATTTGGTAAAGCAGAGCGTTGCAGATAGCCGCTGCCACGTTGCTGCCCCCTTTGCGGCCTTTTGCTACAATATAGGGCACCGGCAGCTCCAAAATCAGCTCCTTGCTCTCCACTACGTTGACAAAGCCCACCGGCACGCCGATAACCAGCGCCGGGTCAACTGCCCCTGCCTGAATCAGTTCATGCAGGCAGATCAGGGCCGTGGGGGCATTGCCGATGGCGAAGATGCAGGGCTTTTCCAGCTGGGCCGCCCGCTCCATGGACACCATGGCCCGGGTCACGCCCCGCTCCTTCGCCAGCGCCGCCACATCCGGGTCCGACATAAAGCAGTGGACGTGGCCACCCAGCCGGCCCAGGATGGTCTTGTTGATCCCCGCCTTGGCCATTTGGGTATCGGTGACAATGTCGCAGCCGTCTTTCAGCGTCTGAATCCCCCGCTCCACCGCCTGTGGGGAAAAGCACAGGCTCTCCACATAGGAAAAATCCGCCGTGGTGTGGATGACCCGCTTGATGACAGGCTCCTGCACAGGGTCCAGCACCTGGTCCCCCAGCAGCTCGGTGATGATTTCAAAGCTGCGTTTTTCAATTTCCGACGGTTTCACGGTTTCCAGCATGGCGCAGTCGCTCCTTTCGGCAGGCTTCATAAAAATTCCGGGCAGTCTCCGGGTTGGCATAAAAGGGAATGTGGGGAAATCCGGCATAGAGCCGGTCATTGACAAAGGCGCACCGCCAGCTTCGTCCGCTGGGCTTTCGGGCAAGGAATGCCTCCCCGGTGTCGGTGGCATCCCAGCGGTGAAATTCGTGGGTGGGAATGGTCATCCCCGCCGGTCCGAAAAGGCTGTCCTGCTGGGTTTCCAGGGTGACATAGCCAAACCGGGTAAGCTTTCCGTTATCATAGCACCTGCCCGGCAGGAAATCTACCATAGGCTCTCCGGCAATGTCCCGGCACAGGTACATAAACCCGCCGCATTCGGCAAGACAGGGCAGGCCGTCTTCCAGCGCCTGCCGCAGAGCCTTCCGCAAGGGCACATTCTCTGCCAGCTGCCGTGCGGAAAGCTCCGGGTAGCCGCCCCCCAGATACAGCCCGTCCACCTCCTCCGGCAGGTCCGTGTCCGTCAGGGGGCTGAAATACACCAGCTGCGCCCCCAGCTCCTGAAGCAGCTGTAAATTCTCCCCATAGTAAAAGCAGAACGCCCGGTCTTTGGCCACGGCGATCCGCACCGGCGGCCCCTTGGGCACGGTCACCGGCTGGCAGGAGATCGGCTCTGCCGATGCCGCCAAAGCCAGCAGGCCCGGAATATCCAGACTTTCTTCCGCCTGGTCCGCCAGCAGGGCCAGCTTCTGGTGCAGGTTTTCCACCTCAGCCGCCGTCACCAGCCCCAAATGGCGGCTTTCCAGGCTGCACTGGGGCAGATTGGGCAGGTAGCCCAGGGGCTGAATCCGGCCGCCAAACCGCTGGCGAATGGCTTTGGCCAGGCCTGCATAGGCCATGGGGCTGCACCGGTTCAGAATCACGCCCCGGATTTGGTTGTCCGGCAGAAAATCCAGAAAGCCCTGAATCACCGCCAGCACCGACAGCGCCGCCCCGGCCGCCCCCACCACCAGCACCACCGGGGTATGGGTGCAGCTCGCCACCTGGTAGGTGCTGGCGCTGGGGCTGTCCAGGCCGATGCCGTCGTAATAGCCCATGACTCCCTCCAAAACCGTCACGTCTTTTCCGCTGGCGTGTTTGGCAAGCAGGTAGTTCATGGTGTTTTCCGAGTAGAAAAAGGCATCCAGATTGCCGCTTTCCGCTCCGATGATCCGGCTGTGGAACATGGGGTCGATGTAGTCCGGGCCGCACTTCATGGCCCCGGTTTTCAGCCCCCGGTTCACCAGGGCTTGCAGCAGAGCGCACACCGCCGTGGTCTTGCCACAGCCGCTGTTGGTTCCTGCCAGCAGGATTCTTGCCGCCTTGGTCTGCATAGGCTTAACTTCCTTTCTCAGGCGCTGCCCGCTCCACCGGGATGCCCCGGCTTTTCGCCAGGGCCAGCAGCGCCCCGTTGCACTGGTTCAGCGTTCCCACGGGCGTTCCCGCATCGATGACCCGGCGGCATTGCAGCAGCATGGTCTGGGCCGCCGCCACCACCTGGGACGGCACTTCCTCGAAGGCCGGGGCGAGAAACACCTGGCGGCTCAGCGCCTGGGCCACCTGGGCATCCACGTCGTTTTCAAACAAAATCCCGGTGGCAAAGGGAAGCTGCTGCTTTTGCAGCCTGCGGTACACCGCTGCGCCGTATCCGGCCCCTGCCACCACGAACACCTCCGGCGCCCCCTCCGGCCTTGCCAGCTCCACGCTGCCAAAGAGCCGGTTGTAAGCGCCCCGTTCCAGGTCATACAGCTGTTCTATCTCCCGGCTGCCCAGGATTTCCTCCGGGGAGCCAAAGGCATGGATAGTCTCCCCCTTGACACACAGCAAAAGATCCGACACCTTCATGGCCAAATCGATTTCGTGCAGGGACAACACAATGGTCATCTGCTTCTGCCGGGCCATTTGCCGCAGAATGTCCAGCAGTTCGATTTTGTGCCGGATATCCAGGTAGGCCGTCGGCTCGTCCAGCACCAGCACCTGCGGCTCCTGGCACAGCGCCCGGGCCAGCAGGATCCGCTGGCGCTGGCCGTCGGAGAGGGTGTCAAAATCCCGCTGGGCCAAGTCCTGGGCGTGAACCAGTTCCAGCGCCCGCTCCACCGCCTGCCGGTCCTGGGGTGTCAGGCGGCCCAGCAGATTGGTGTAGGGATAGCGGCCCATGGCCACCACCTCGGCGCAGGTCATCAGCTCCGGCCGCACCCGGTCCGTGAGCATCACCGCCACCGTTCCGGCAAACTCCCGGCCGGACCAGGCGGCAATATCCCGCTTTCCGATCTCCACCGTGCCACGTATGGCCGCCAGCTGCCGGGTGATGGACTTCAAAATGGTGGATTTTCCGGCACCGTTGGGGCCGACGAGGGTGAGCACCGTGCCCTTTTCCAAGCTCAGGCTGATGTCCCGAATGAGGGTCCTGCCCCGATAGCCTACGGACAGGCCCTTGGTTTCCAAAAACGGCTCCATATCAGCCCTCCTCTCTGCTGCGGCGCTTGACCATCATCCAAATCACCACCGGCGCACCGAAGGCCGAGGTCACGGTGCTGATAGCAAGCTCCGTAGGGGCCAGCACCGTCCGGGCCGCCAGGTCGCAAAATACACAGAACACGCTGCCGCCCAGAAAGGCCGCCGGAATCACCAGACTGGGCCGTGCCGTCTTCAGCAGGCTGCGGATGATGTGGGGTGCGGCGATGCCCACAAAGGAAATCGGCCCAGCCAGGGCGGTGACACAGGCAGAAAGCAGGCTGCTCAGCAAAATCAGGCCCACCCGGAAGGGCTTCACCGCAATGCCCAGGCTTTTGGCGTAGCCCTCACCCAGGGCATAGGCCCCCATGGGCTTGCTCATCAGCCAGGCCCCCAGGACGCAGGGCACGCACAGCGCTGCCGCCGCCCGGACACTGGGCCAGTCTGCGCCGGAGAACGTTCCCATGGACCAGCCGGTGAGGTTCATAATGTCCTGCTCGTCGGCAAAGGTGATGCAGAAATCCGTCACGGCGCTGCAAATATAGCCCACCATAATGCCCACCACCAGCAGCATGGACATATTCTTCACCCGCTGGGAAAACACCAGCACTAGGCAGGTGATCAGCAGCGAGCCGACAAATGCGGCGGCGATCAGCATCCCAGGCCCAGCCTTACCCAGCTGCTCCGCCAGGAAAATCACCGTCAGCCCCACCACCATCTTGGCCCCGGAGGAAATGCCCAGCACAAACGGCCCTGCAATGGGGTTGCGGAAGAAGGTTTGCAGCAGGAAGCCGGACACAGACAGCGCCCCGCCCAGCACCGCCGCCAGCAGCACCCGGGGCAGCCGGATGCGAAACAGAATGGTTTCGGCGGTGGTTTGAACCGCTTCGCCGCCCCACAGCCGATGATGCAGCATGGAGAAGATTTCTCCGGCAGGAATCTGCACCGAGCCGGTATTCACATTCAGCACCAGGCCCCATACCAGCGCCGCCGTCAGGCACAGCATCACCACGGCAAACCGGGTACGGCTGCCCAGCAGCGGATTATGTTTCCGTTCGTCCATTCCCTTTCCTCCCGGTTTCCCTTACGTCAAGTGGGTAAAGAAGCTTAGATTCAGTGCGTTTGGGTCCTCTGCAGTGAACATCTGCCGCAGCTGCTGGGTCATCTGCCCCAGCTGCAAAATTTCCTGGTACATATTCTGGCTGGTGCACCAGACATTGCCGGTCTGCACCGCCCGGAACTGTTCCAGCAGGGGATTTTTCGCCACCAAATCCGCCACGCAGTCCACCTGTCCGCTGATGGCGCTGTTGTAGATGATGATGTCTGCATCCTTGGCGGTGGCGAAAAACTGCTCCATCTCCATATTTACGGTGGAGGTGGCCTTCTCCGGGTCGCCCAGGTCTTGGAACACATATTCCCCGCCAGCAAGGTCAATCATCTTGCACACATAGTCGCCGCTTTTGCGGACAACTGCATTGCCTGTGGAGCTGATGTAGAAAAACGCCACGGTTTTTCCCGTCCGCTCTCCCTGAGACGCCTGTTCCAGATAGGCCTTCTGCTGATCAAACAGCGCCAAAGCCTTTTCCTCCTCCCCCAGCAGCACGCCGTAGAGCTTGATCCACTCCGTCCGGCCCAGGGGATGGGTCTCGTGGCTGGCCTGGTCCACCAGCACCGGGATACCCAGCTCTTCCAGCTTCTGCTTGACATCCGAGGCGTGGCCGATCATGGTGGACTCCACAGCCAGCTGGCAGTTTTCCTGCAAAATCAGCTCGTAGTCCGGCTGGTTGTACTTGCCTGCATAGAGGAGCTTGCCCTGGGCCATGGCCTGCCGGGCGCTGTCAATATACCACCCCTCCTGCTTGGTTCCCGACAGCCGCAGGGCATCCAGCCTCCCCAGGCCGTCGAACAGGCACATGGCAGCCGTGGCCGCCAGATAGATGTTTTCAAGTGGCTGGCGCAGCACCCGGATGTCCCGGTCGATCCCCTTCGGCACCTGGCCGTCCTCCGGCACCACCAGGAAGCGGCTGCCGTCGCTGAGGGTGATCAGCTTGCAGCCTTCAGGATAGTAGGCCACGGAAAACTCATGGGCATAGTCCAGGGGCATCCACCCCTCCGGCTCCCAGCCGTTGCCCAAGCCGTTTTCCTCCTGGCTTCGGCCGCAGCCGCTCAGCAGCAGGCAGAGCGCCAAGGCCAGGGCCGCCCAGCGCTTCATGGCGTAACTCCTTCCGCCTTTTTCAGGCCCGAGGAGGAGATCCGCAGGGTATAGTCGATCAGGTGGGGCTGGCTCATGGCCACCGTAGAGGCGCTCACCGCCAGGTCCTTGTCAAAGCGAACGGGGATGCAGAACGCTGCGCCGCCCTCCAAGCTCACCGGCTCATAGCGCTGGCCGTCCACCAGCATGTATTCGTAGTTGCTGCTGCTCCAAACGATGGTGGCCACGGCGCTGCCCTGGGTCACCGTCACCTGGGCCGGAGAGGCCACGCTGGCCCGGCCGCTGCCGCCGGAAAGGCTGACCTGGGCCAGATAAACACCGTCCGCCACCTCAGCAGCGCCGCAGCCTGTCAGCAGCAGGCAAATCAGCAGCAGGCAAAGTATCTTTTTCATGGCTTATCCCTCCAAAAACGCCTCCTGGGGCAGCAGATCCGAACGGAATACCAGCTCCCGGTCGTACCACGTTTCCTTTTTCAGGCTCCAGGCGGCGCAGTTGATCTTCTCATTCAGGGCCGTCACCGGCACGGGAAACACCTTGGCCCCCTCTGCATCCAGAGTGAAGGGGATCTTCTCTCCCTCCGCCGCCTGGGCGGCTTCCTCCCCGGTGCCCAGGAACACAAAGCCATAGCCCTGGCCGCTCATGGTCATGTCGGCGGTCATGGTGCCGTTTTCCACCGTCAGCACACACTTGACGATCCTGAACATGGACGAGCTGGAATCCACCGTGATTTCATAGGTTCCGTCCCGCAGCTGCCGGGCCAGCACCGGCTGCATGGCCGGTTCGGTCTGGGCCGGGGTTTCCTCTGTGGGCGGCACAGACTGCGCCGTGGGGGCGGTGGTGGGGGCAGTGGTCTGCACCGGCTCTGCCTTTGCGCCGCAGCCGCACAGCAGCAGGGTCAGGGCCAGCACCGTCAAAAGCTTCATCATATTCATCATGCTCTCCTCCTTGAACATACACGGAAAGCTCCCACAGGGCACGCCCCGTGGAAGCTGACCGATTTTATTTCTTATTTTGCCATGGTCTTGCCTGCATGGTCCACCAGGATCTGGCGGATGCCGGCGTACTCGCCCAGGCCCTGGAGCACGCACTCCACCTCATAGCCTTGGGCGGTGAGGACGCTCTTCCAGGAGTCTTCCTCGTCACCGGCCATGTCGTTGTTGGCGTGGTCACCTGCCACGATCATCAGGGGCATCATAACGACCTTCTTGGCACCGCTGGCCTTCACGGCAGCCACCACATCGTCCAGAGTGGGGGCAGCCTCCACCGTGCCGATGATGTAGTTTTCGTGGCCGGCGGCATTCAGCTTCTCCTGGAGCTTGGTGTAGGTGGCGTTGGCCTCGTGCTCCGTGCCGTGGCCCATGAACACCAGCACCGTGTCGTCTGCCTCGTAGCCGCTGTTCTGGGCCACCAGGGCTTCCACCACGGCATCGTAGTCCGCATCCTCGGTGAGCACCGGGGTGGAGATCTTCAGGCTGTCGAACTTGTCGGCAAAGGCAGAAACCTCCTTCACCATGTCGTCATACTCAAAGCCCGTCATGATGTGGGTGGGCTGCACCACCACATCCTTCACGCCGTCTGCCACCAGGCGCTCCATAGCCTGGGTCACGTTGTCGATGGTCAGATCCTCCCGCTCTTTCAGGATGTCGATGATGATCTGGCTGGTGAAGGCCCGGCGCACCTGGTAGTCGGGGTAAGCCTTTTGCAACTCGGCCTCCACAGCGTCAATGGTCTTGGCCCGGGTCTCGTTGTAGCTGGTGCCGAAGGACACCACCAGCAGCACCGGCTTGGTCTGGGCGGCCTCGGTGGCCTGGGTGGTCTCCGCAGACTGGGTCTCGGCGGGCTGGGTCTCCACGCTCTTGGTTTCGGACGGCTGGGTTTCGGTGCTCTTGGCGCCGCAGCCGGTGATGCCCAGCACCATGCAGGCGCACAGCGCCACAGACAGAATCTTGGTAAACTTCATAACAATCCTCCGTTAATTTCTTGAAAGACAAACTTAGCAAACCGCCGTACCGGCGGCTTTGTATCTATTTCCATGCCGGTTCGGGCGGTACCAGCCGTCACCAGGGCACAAAAACCGAGATTCTCCACTGGCCGCCAGGTGCGGCGGCGCAGAGGAGGAAACCGCCTGCGGCACATGGGCAATCCGCCGCAGACCGGGCCGAAAGGGGGCACGGCCCATACAAAAAAATCGGCCGGAAGCAGTCCAAATCGAACTGCCTCCGGCCGTTTTTCCGTAAGCAAAACAAACACACCTGTTCTAACACACGAAAACAGGCTGCATTCCATACATCGTGAGCAGGTCTCCTGACTTGCGCTTCTGCGGTCCGGGCACGCCTTCTCAGGGAATTTCCCCAATGACTGACTTTCGTCCTGCACCCGGCCTCCACGCTTACAGTGGCGGTACCGTCCCGGATTCACACCGGGTTTCCTATTCTCCGCCAAATGCCCATAGGCCCCTGGCGGCACTCCAATGCTATGTAATTGCCTTGATAATACCCTGCTTTTCCCCATTTGTCAAGTAGCCGCCAGCATTTTTCCCGCTTCCTGAAATTTTTCTGTTTTTTTCCATTTTCCCTCTTTACAAACCGGGAAACTTCTGCTATAATAAGGCCCGTTCCGATTTGGCACACGGCCCGGTGGTGCAGTCGGTTAGCACGCCAGCCTGTCACGCTGGAGGTCGACGGT
>X4_Red_Fox__coassemble_55_pt1 | contig 26662 bp, 31 predicted proteins | sample X4_Red_Fox__metabat2_low_PE_004 | metagenome-assembled genome bin X4_Red_Fox
GGAAGGGATGGTATAATAGATTTACCATCCCTTCCAAGTGGTGGTTCTGAAACAGTCTGTAACTTTCTCAGGGTGGCAGGCTGTTTCTATTTTTTTATAAGGTCGTTTTCCAGTTTTCGGATTCCTCGCCGTGCTGCTTCCATCTGGTTCACATTTTCTTGCTCGCAATATCGATCAAGTATTTCTTTGGTCTGTGCGTCCATCTTCACAGCAATTCGGTATGGCTTAGGATTATCTGTAGGCCGACCCCTTTTCTTTTCACCCATGTTGCACCTCCTTTATTTGGGTCACCTTTATTATAATTAAGGTCACCTTAAAAGTCAAGTGCTTTTTTGTAAAAAATTAGTTCATAACAATATTGAATAAATTGTGAACTTGTGATATTATAATACCGCATTTGGAAATGCGGACGAAATAATAGAAAGAGGTATAGTATATGTATTGCCGTAAATGCGGAAATCAAATTGACAATCGGGCTTCCGTTTGCCCCGAATGTGGCACACCAACCAGCGGCGGGAGATACGCCAAGGCAGCACCCAAGAAAAAGAAGCACCCAATCCTAATCACTGTCCTGTCCGTTATTCTCGTGCTGCTCATTCTGGTAACTGCCGCAGGAATGGCCGGTATGGATTCCCAGGACAAAGGGCCTCAGAAGGTTTCCAGCGCAAACACCGTAGCCCCGCAGCCTGAGCAGGCAGCACCTTCCGCCCAGACAGAAGCCGCTGCACAGACCGTCCCCACCACCGCTGCCCCCACTGAATCCTCCGCATTCACTGTCGGGGATTCCGTTGTGATGGACGGCGTAACCGTCACCCTGAAAAGCATCACGGAGAACACGGGCGCAAACTACTCGACCCCGACCGAGGGAAATGTGTTCCTGATCTGCGAGTTTGAAATCCAAAACGGCTCTGACCAGGGTATCAGCGTAAGCTCCATGATGTCCTTTGAGGCGTATGTGGATGATTATGCTGTGGACATGAGTCTGCTGGCAACATCCGCCGCCGGTGTGAAGCAGTTAGACGGAAGCGTTGCTGTTGGAAAGAAAATCTCCGGCGCAATCGGCTACGAAGTCCCCAGCGATTGGCAGAATATGGAAATCCGCTACATCCCGAATGTCTGGCTGGATGACTCGATTATTTTTACATATTCCAAATAAGACAAAATCCCCTCCAATCGGAGGGGATTTCTTTATATACTCTTAATCCGCCGCATAACGCCGTCATAAGCACGGGTATTGACCACCCGGAGGGTTTCCATAAGATCATCCAGAATCTCAAACACGGCGGCCAAGTCCCTGCCGGAGACGGCACGGAGAAAATCGCTGTCCCCGTAGTCCCCGGCGGTGTCCGGCCCGGCGGCCTGGGAATAGCCGCCAGAATAGACCATAGGCTCCTGGGCCGTTCTGCCCTGCATTCTGTCCTGGACGATGTACAGACAGGCAAGGTCGTTTAAGTCCTGCCGGTTTAGGTCAGATACCTCCCGGATGGCGATTTCTGCGGCAACCTCCCGGTCGGTCAGGCGCATCATGGCATCAGCCCCGGCGCAGCTCGTCCAGCATCCGGCGGATAGCATCCCGCTCCCGCTCAGTGGTGGCAGCGTCCATGGCCTGATCCAGATGTTCCATCATTCGCTCCTTGCCGCCGTCCCGGCTGTAACCGTCACGGGAGTACCGGCCCCGGCTGTCCCGGCGGCGGGCGTAGCTGCTGCCCCGGCCATAGCCGTCCCAATCCACGGCCTGGCTGTAACCTTCCTCTTCCAGGGCGCAGATTTTGTCAATGTTTTTGATGGTGTCGGTCAGCTTGTGGACGGTTTCCAGGTCGCCGGCGGACATATCGGGCTTGCGGGCGATTTCGTCCAGCTCGGCTTGCAGCTTGTCTTTCAAATCATACAGTGCGTTCATTGGTTTTCCTCCTTATGCAGTGCGCACCACTTCCATGTTACTGTTGGCAAACAGGATGGGTTGAGTGCTGGTGTTCCGGGCCGCCACGGTGACACAGCAGCCACGGGGGACTTCCACAGATGCGGAAACGTAAATGTTGAAATAGTTCTCCACAGCTGCCGGGGTGACGGTAGCCGTAGCGGTGGTCAGGGCTTCGCCGTTGATCGCCAGGGCGGCGGTGATAGCCTCCACCGTGCCGCCGGTGGGAATGGCGATATTCGCCCCAAAGGCCACACGGTAGCGGGCCTTGCACTGGTTTGTGTTGCCCCGCAGGGTCACAAGACCGCTTCCGCCCCGGTGGACAATGCCACAATTGCCGGGAATCACATCCAGCAGAGGGACATTCTGTCCGGCGGAGACAGTTTGAATCGCAGGATTTGCAAATTCTGCCATAAAATTTCTTCCTTTCATAAAAAAATGCGGCAGGGCTTATGCCCCGCCGCTTGGTGTCAAGATCGGCACGGGGCCGAACAGTTCGATATTACCGAACAGTTGAACGATTATTTGCTTTTAACCGCCGCAGCCGCAAGGGGTTCCGCAACTACCATAGGGAGCCTGGCTTGCCCAAGGATTACAGGTAATGTAAGCCGGAGTGGGGCAAGGCCGAAGCTGATTGATCAGATAGTTGTTCTGGTTAGCCTGAGACTGTGCAAGATTCAGGGAGTTAACCTGAGACCGCAGAGCGTCGATGGTTTCATCCTTACGAGCCATTTCCATAGCGTCCAGCTTTGCGATCACTCTGTCAGTGTCGCTATGAGAGTTCTGGATAATGGCGTTTGTATTTGTTGCGAGGTTGTAGTTGACATCGCAGAACCCCCGACCAACAGTGTTTTCAACCTGCATCTGGCCCTTTTCAGTTCCGCAGCAGCACTGGGCCATCTGGGCGGACAGGTTGCAGAAGCCACGCTCCACGCCGTTGAAGCCCTGCATCATGCCCATATTGGTGTTGTTAAAACCGTTGGTCATGGCGTTGGTGACGGCATAGGTGCTGTCACACAGTCCCTGGGTGATGCCGTCCAGCTTGGTAACCACAGCAGAGTGGTCAAAACCACGCTGCACCTCAGAGCCAACACCGCCATTCTGCCCGCCGCCGAAGCCGCCATAGCCGCCCCAGCCGCCGAACAGTCCGAAGATCAGGAACAGGACGATAAAGGACATCCAATCGTTTCCCCACATACCGCCGTTACTGCCAGTGTTGGCAGGCTGAACAGGCATAGTAAAGGGGACACCTTCATTTGCAAGAGACATATTTGTTCTCCTTTTTCATTTTTATTTCAAATCCGCGGCCACGAAATTGATTACTTGTTAAAAAACTGGGCAAACATCCCCTGCATCTGCATGGCCTGCTGCTGCGCTTGGTTCAACTGGGCCTGGGAGATTTTGCCGGATTGCAGCATATTCTGGATGATGGCATTGGGATTCTGCCCCTGCATTTGCTGCATGAACTGTTGGAACTGGGCCATCATGGGGTTTTGCCCGCCACCCATGGCCTTGAAAAACGGATTACCCATTGTTGTCCTCCTTTGCCGCCCGCTTGGGCTTTGTGGTCAGGGCCTCTACACGCTCGGCCAGCTGCGCAAACTCCTCCCGTGTGATAAATGCACTGGTGTCGATTTGCGGCGATTCTGGGGCCGCTCTGGGGGCCGTGCGCTCCACCAGGTCATAGATTGTCAGCGACGGTTTGCCGCTGGAATCCGCCTGTTTGAGATACACCACCGGGGCATTGCTGTCCCACAGGGCTACAGCGGAGTTAGGGGCCACCAGATACTCCTGGGCAGCCTGGAATCCAGGAACCCACACCATAGCCGTCCCGGCCATGGGAGATGCGCTCTGGGGAATGGGCTGTGCCATCATCGGCGGCTGATAATTTTGACGATACTGGGCCAGCTGATCCGGCACAGGTGGGCTATAAAAATTTGGTTGGTAGTAGTTTTGGTATGCCATCTCATAATCTCTCCCAGTAATATAGTGGTGTCTCGTCCCGGCTGTCCCAGGTGTCGTATACGTCCCCATCCACCAGGCAAACCACATGGGATGCCAGGGCTAAAATGTACGTTCCGTGGGGATGGTCTGCGGCAAAATCCCGGACGGTGTAGCAATCTGGGCAACCATCCGGCACGATCCGCCGGGCAAAGCCCTTTGCCCGAAGATATGCGCCCCATGTGGCATTCGCCGACGGCATATCCCCCAGGCAGAAGCCTTGCAGGGCCAGGCCGATATATGTTTCCTCCCAACTCTGCCCCAGGGCTTTGGAAATCGCCCGCACGGTGCAGTCCCCCACACGTTTCCCGGTGGGGTTTGGATTGTAAAATATCAGCCCCATGCCACTGCCTCCTTTGTGCCTTTATGGTAGCAAAAAAATACGTGCGGAAACCGTAAGATTTCCGCACGATTTCCGCACAATTTGTATTCAGATTTTTTCCCGGAGAATGCCCAGGATAAACGCCTGCACGCTTTTCCCAGCAGCTTCCGCAGCCTGCCGGATTCGCTCCCCCTCCTCTTTAGTTGGTCGGATCATAATGTTGTCTCTGCTTTCGTTCCATTTTTTGGAAGCTCGTTTATGGGCTTCTGTAACCGCCATTGTATCACCTCCATTATCTTAGATAGTACCACGGTTTCAAATAACCGTCAACGTACAATATACACATAGAATAACCGTTAACTTTGTGCAATATTGCCACTTGATTTTCTAACCGTTAACGGTTATAATAGGCACATAAAGAACAGGGCAACACCCCACACCAAAAGGAGGATATAACATGAAAACTCACATCGTAAACATGAAGAATATGCGGAGCATTACCCGCCCGAATATGTTCTATTCAAAGGGGTTTTCCATCTATGTTGATGACCGTGGATTCCTGAGCCTAGATGGTAAAACCGTTTACATCCCTTGCGGTGGTCGCAAGGCATTGAAAGCCATCATCGAGGGCGGTTTAGACAACCCTGGTTATTCCTTCATTTACCCTTAATCCACCACCGGGCGGGGAAACCCGCCCACCACAAGAAAGGATGATAACAATGGGATGGGCAGACGATCATCGAAATGCAGTTGCTGACCGCTGGGCGAAACACTACCGGGAAAGCAATATGACAGTCACACGGTTCAGAAAGTATATGAAAAAGACCATGCTGCAATATGGATGGTCTGAATACGATGCAAAACAGATGGTTGCACGGGCCACAAAGGAAAAGCCTGTGGAAGATATAAAATAAGAAAATTGCGCTTGCACATTGCCTTTTGGAAATGCAAAAGACCACTTCCAAATTACGGGAAGTGGTCTTTTTTCTCAATACCTATTGCATTATTTCGCTTTTTATGATAGCATAGACAGGAAAAGCCGCCCCTGCTGGAACAGGAACGGCTCAGTAGTTTACCCACCACCACGATAGGGATCGCTACATTGCTATTGTAACAATCCCGGAGAGGATTGTCAAGTATGAAAGCGTTTATTTATTGCCGTTATTCAAGCCTCAAACAGCAGGAATTGAGCATTGAGGGTCAGCGGGATATATGCCAGGAGTATGCCGACAGCCACAACATCACCGTTGTGGGCGAATACGTAGACCGGGCCAAATCCGCCAGGACGGAGAATCGGGCGGATTTTCGCCGCCTGATTCGGGATGCCGAAGCGGGCGTGGTGGACTGCGTTCTGGTCTGGCGGTACGACCGCTTTTTCCGTGACCGGGCTGAGAGCGCCCTGTACCGCCGCCAGCTGGAAGCCGCCGGTGTGCGGCTGATCAGCGTGACGGAGTACATCCCGGAGGGAAGCGCTGGAATCATCACCCAGGGCATGATCGAGACGGTGGCAGAGTATTTCTCTGCTAAACTGTCGGAGGATATATCCCGTGGAATGACGAAGGCCGCCCAGCACTGCCAGGTAACCGGGGCCACGCCCCTGGGATATCGGGCAGGCCCGGATAAACGCTGGCGCATTGACCCCGTTGGGGCTGACGTGGTGCGGCGTATCTATGAGGCATATGCTGCCGGAAAGTCCATGTCCCAGCTGGCCGACCAACTGAACGAGGAGGGCTATCGAACAGCCAGAGGGGCCAAATTCACAAAATCCAGTTTTACCACCATACTACGGAACAAAAAATACATCGGCGTGTATGAATACAACGGCGAGGTTTGCATAGATGGTGGAATCCCACGAATATTAGAGGATGATTTGTTTTTCTACGTCCAGCGAAAGCTGGATACCAACCGCCACCGCCCAGGAGCCTACAAGGCGGACGTGCCGTATTATCTGAGCGGAAAAATGTTCTGCGGAGAATGCGGCGCACCCATGACTGGCAGCGCAGGAACCAGCCGCCGGGGTGTCCGCCACCACTATTATATCTGCAACAACCGGCGGGCAAAACAGTGCACGAAAAAAAATGAACGGTTGGACACCATAGAAACGATAGTGTTCAACGCCGCTCTGTCCGTCCTGACAGACGAAACGATCGCCTACGTATCCACTGAGGTGGAGCGCAGATTAGCAGAGCATAGTGGTGCACGGGCCATTCTGGATAGTCTAAAAATGCAGTTGGCAGACGTGGAAAATACCATCAAAAATTTTGCCAGAGCCATTGGTATGGGAATTATTACCGAAACCACTAAAGCCAGTCTGGTGGAGGCAGAGGCGGACCGGGATAATTTGCTGGAGAAAATTGAACAAGCCGCCGCCCAGGTACAGTTGGAAGTGAAAGCCGAAGCTGTCGCCTGCTGGTTGGACGGGTTCAGACATCGTGACAAATCAGACCCAGAACTGCGCCGAGACGTATTCGGGGCGCTTGTCCATAGTGTATTTGTCTACGATGATAAATTAAAAATAATTTTCACCACAGATAAATCCAGGGTCGTTGTTGTACCATTATCAAACGCCGAAAAAATCAGCGATGTCAACGCCATTTGTTCGTATGTTGACGGTTTTGGTGTACCAAAATGGGAAGTACCTTTGGGTGCTTCCCATTTTTTTGTTTTGCCCTGTTTTTTGGCCGACGCCCGATGGGAAGCTTGCATGGGGATTCTGCATCACGGTTCCCCGGCAGCCCGGCGGCTTCGGCAGCACGATAAGATCGGAGAATCCTATGCAACCCATCCTGTCCCAGCTTCCCGGCGCCCTGCTTCCCTGGTATCAGGCGGGCCACCGGGACCTGCCCTGGCGGGCGGACCGGGAGCCTTACCACATCTGGCTGTCGGAAATCATGCTCCAGCAGACCCGGGTGGAGGCCGTCAAGGGCTACTATGCCCGCTTTCTGGCGGCGCTGCCCACAGTGGAGGCCCTGGCAAACTGCGACGACGATGCCCTGCACAAGCTTTGGGAGGGCCTGGGCTATTACAGCCGGGTGCGCAACCTAAAAAAAGCCGCCCAGTACATCCAATTCCAATACGGCGGCCGCTTTCCCCGGGAGTACGAAGCCGTCCGGGCCTTGCCGGGCATCGGCGACTATACCGCCGGGGCCATCTGCTCCATTGCCTATGACCTGCCCACCCCGGCGGTGGACGGGAACGTATTGCGGCTGGTGTCCCGGCTGCTGAACCAGGATGCCCCCATCGATCTGCCCGCCACCAAGCGTCAGGTCAACGCCGCCCTGGCGGAAATCTACCCTGCCCAGGCCGGGAACTTTACCCAGGCGCTGATGGAGCTGGGGGCCACCCTCTGCGGCCCCAATCATCCGCCTGTGTGCCCGGAATGCCCCTGTCAGAGCTTCTGCCTGGGATGCAAACTGGGCACCGCCGCCGCTTTGCCGGTGAAATCCCCGAAAAAGGAAAAGCGGCAGGAGGAGCGCACCGTGTTCATCCTCTCCTGCGGCGGGCGCTATGCCCTGGAAAAGCGGCCCAACAAGGGTCTGCTGGCGGGGCTTTGGCAGTTTCCCAACGTCATCGGCAAGCTGGACATACCCCAGGCCATGGAGCAGGTGCTTTCCTGGGGACTGCACCCGGAGCAGGTGTTTCGCCAGGTTCAGCGCAAGCACATTTTCACCCACATTCAGTGGAATATGACGGGAATTTATCTGGAAGTCCAGGCCCCGGAGGGCGGCTTCTCCTGGTTTACCCCGGAACAAATCAATCACCAGGCGGCGCTGCCCACAGCCTTCCGCCTGTTTTGGGAGGACATGCAAGATGTTTGATTTTCATATGCACTCTCGTGTATCCTTTGACGGGCACAACTCCGGCCTGGAGCTGGCCCAGGCAGCCTCTGCCGCCGGACTGCGGGAAATCTGCTTTACGGACCACCTGGACTACGACCCCACAGGGACCATGCAGAACATCGCCTTCGACACCCAGGCCTATCGCCAGGAGTATGAGGGCCTGACCTATCCCGGCCTAACCATCCGCCGGGGCATGGAGTTTGGGCTGCTGCCGGACAACCAGGCCCAGCTTCGCCAGGATTTGCAGCGGTATCCTTTCGACTTTGTGCTGGGCTCCATCCACTTTGTAGACGGCCTGGATGTGTACTACCCGGAATACTGGCAGGGCAAAACCGTGTTCCAGGCGGAGCGCCGCTTTTTGGAGCAGACCCTGGCCTGTGTCCAGGTGCACGAGGATTACGACGTGCTGGCCCACCTGACCTACATCGGCAAAACTGCCTGCCATCCGGCCCCCCGTCCCCTGCCCTATGCCGAGCACAAGGCCATTCTCGATGAGATCCTCACCACCCTGGTCCGCATGGAGAAGGGATTGGAGCTGAACACCAGCGGCCTGGACCGCTGCGGCGGCTTTCTGCCCACGGCGGATATTTTCCAGCGCTTCCACCAGCTGGGCGGTAAAATCGTCACCGTGGGCTCCGATGCCCACCGCCAGGACCGGGTGGGCCAGTACAGCCGCCAGGCCTGCCAGCTGCTGAAGGAAATCTTCGGCTATGTGTGCACCTTCTCCCAGCGCCAGCCTGTGTTCCATCGGGACCTGTAAGGCCCCATTCCATAGAAGAATCCATGGAGCCGGTTTTCCGGCCCCATGCTTCATATACATCATTCTTTTTCTGGAGGTTATCTCAACATGAAGAAATTCCCCCTGCTGCTGGCGCTGATTCTGGCTGCCGCAATGCTGGCCGGCTGCGCCGGCACTCCCGTGGTGTATAACTGCACCTGCCCCACCGCCGGTGAGGCTGCCCCCACCGTACCCGAAACCACCAAACCTTCCCTGCCTGTGCCTGAGGGCGCTCTGAAAACCGGCCTGGCTCTGGTCACCTCTGTCTCCGACAGCACCAGCGCCACTGCCGATGCCGCCGGTCAGGCCAAGTACGATGTCACCATGGTGGCCGTGCTGGTGGACGAGGCCGGTGTGATTCAGGACTGCATCATCGACGGCGTGGCCGCCTCCGTGGGCTTTGATGCCGCCGGTGCCATCACCACCGACATTGCCGCCCCGGTTTCCACCAGGAATGAGCTGGGCGAAGCTTACGGCATGAAGGCCTACGGCGGCGCTGTGGCCGAATGGGACCAGCAGGCCCAGGCTCTGGCAGACTTTGCCGTGGGCAAGACCGTGCAGGAGCTGAAAGAGGGTGCCATTGACGAAAGCGGCAAGGCTCCCGCCGGGTCCGACCTGGCTACCTCTGCCACCATCTATCTGGGCGGCTACGTCTCCGCCATTGAGGCCGCTGCCGCCAACGCCCAGCACCTGGGCGCTCAGGGTGGTGACACCCTGCACATGGCCGCCAGCACCCTGCTGGACGGCTCTGCCCCTGCCGCTGCCGACCAGGCCGGCAACGCCCAGCTGGACACCACCGTGGCGGTGCTGACCATGAACGGCGAAACCATCACCTCCTGCGCCATTGACTCCGTCCAGGCCAAGGTGGCCTTCGACAGCAAGGGTGCCCTCACCTCTGATGTCTCCGCTCCCGTTGCCACCAAGAACCAGCTGGGCGAAGACTACGGCATGAAGGCCTGGGGCGGCGCTATCGCCGAATGGGACCAGCAGGCCGCTGCCTTCTGCGCCTACGTCACCGGCAAGACTGCTGATGAGGTCACCGGCATTGCCGTGGATGCCGCCACCAAGCCCACCGAGGCAGACCTGGCCACCTCCGTCACCATTTCCATCGGCGGCTTCCAGGCCCTGGTTGAAAAGGCCGCTCAGAACTGATGCGCCGCCTGTTTAGCGCCCTGCTGGTGTGCCTGATGCTGTGCGGCTGTGCCCCCAAGCCTCAGGAAAAGCAGTATAACGCCACCTTCCTGGACCTGTTCGACACCGTCACCACCGTGGTCGGCAAGGCAGGCAGCGAGGAAGCCTTCCGGGAAAAAGCCCAGGCCGTTCACGATGCCCTGCTTCGCTATCACCAGCTGTTTGACATCTACAACGAGTATGAAGGGCTGAACAACCTGAAAACCGTCAACGACCAGGCAGGCATTGCCCCGGTGGCGGTGGACCCGGAAATTTTGCAGCTGCTGTCCGACTGCAAGGATTACTACGCCCTCACCGGCGGCCGGGTGAATGTGGCCATGGGCAGCGTGCTGAATCTGTGGCACGAGGCCCGGGAGGCGGGCATTCACGACCCCCTCCATGCCGCCCTGCCTGACGAAAACGCCCTGACCCAGGCCGCCGCCCACATGGACCCGGAGGGCATTCAGCTGGACAGAGAAGCCGGAACCGTATTTCTGACGGACCCGGCACTTCGGCTGGATGTGGGGGCTGTTGCCAAGGGCTGGGCTGTGCAGCGCATCAGCAGCCAGGTAAGCCCCGATTTGCTGATCAGCGTCGGCGGCAACGTCTGCGCCACCGGCCCCAAGGATGCCCAGGGAACCCCCTGGGTGGTGGGGGTTCAGAATCCCGACGGCGGGGAGCAGTATCTGCACACCCTCTATCTGGAAAATGGCAGCGTGGTCACCAGCGGCGACTATCAGCGCACCTATGTGGTGGACGGCACCGCCTACCATCACATCATCGACCCGGACACCCTGTACCCCGCCGCCTACTGGCGGTCCGTGAGCATTCTCTGCTCCGATTCCGGCTTGGCCGATGCCCTGTCCACCGCCCTGTTCCTGCTTCCTCAGGACCAAGGGCAGGCCATTTTGGACAAGGCCGGGGCCGAAGCCATGTGGGTGGATGCCCAGGGCCAGTGCTTCTACAGCCCCGGCTTCCAGGCGTTCATCCGCACCTGATTTTTCCACAACCCTAACTTGAGGTGATAATTCCATGAAACCCCTGTTCTTTGGCGGTATCCACCCCAAATACAACAAAGAAATGTCCACCCAGGTCACCACCTTCCACACCATCGAGCCTAAGGTGCTGGTCATTCCCATGCAGCAGCACATCGGCGCTCCCTGCACCCCTCTGGTGCAGGTGGGGGACAAGGTCCGCAAGGGCCAGAAGATCGGTGACGGCGAGGGCCTGTGCGTGCCTGTCCACGCCAGTGTCTCCGGCACAGTCATCGCCGTAGAGCCCCGGCCCCACACCAGCGGCCGGATGGTGAATGCGGTGGTGATTGAGAATGATTTCCGCAACGAGTCCATGCCCGCCCAGGGCATGGAGCAGCCCCTGGAGCAGCTGGATGCCGACACCGTGCTCCACGCCATCCGGGAGGCCGGCATTGTGGGCATGGGCGGCGCTGCCTTCCCCGGCAATGTCAAGGCCGTCTCCTCCATGGGCCACATCGACACCCTGATCGCCAACGCCTGCGAATGTGAGCCTTATATCACCGCTGACGACTCCCTGCTGCGGACCAAGGCGGAGCAGGTGCTCCAGGGCATGATGATCCTGCGCCAGGTGCTCAGCCCGGAACGGGTGGTGCTGGCGGTGGAGGACAACAAGGCCCAGGCCATTGAGAATCTGAAGCAGCTGCTGCCGGAGTTCCCCCAGATCGAGCTGGCGGTGCTGCCCACCCGCTACCCCCAGGGTGCGGAGAAGCAGCTGATCCAGTCCCTCACCGGCCGGGAGGTCCCCCCTGCCCAGCTGCCGGTGAGCGTAGGCTGCGCCGTGTTCAACGTGTCCACCTTTGCCGCCATTTACCGGGCGGTGCGGCTGGGCACACCCCTGACGGAGCGCATCGTCACCATCTCCGGCGAAGCCATCGCCGAGCCGCAGAACTTCATCGTCCCCATCGGCACGCCCTTCCACGACCTGATTTCCGTGGCCGGCGGCCTGAATGAAAAGACTGAGCGGGTCATCAGCGGCGGCCCCATGATGGGCTTTGCCCAGAGTGACCTGGCCGTGCCGGTAATCAAGGCCACCAACTCCATCCTGTGCCTGCTGAAGGACCAAAACGGCGCTGCGGAGAACCCGGTGTGCCTGCGCTGCGGCAAGTGTGTCAGTGTCTGCCCCATGCGTTTGCAGCCGCTGTATATGTACCGCTTCACCAATGCCCGCCGGGTGGACCAGCTGCAGCGGCTGAACCTGCTGGACTGCATTGAGTGCGGCAGCTGTGCGTTCACCTGCCCCGGCAAGCTTCCCCTGGTGGAGGTCTTCCGTAAGGGCAAACAACTGGTAAGGGAGGCCAACGCAAAATGAATCTGACTGTTGCATCTTCTCCCCACATTCGGGGAAATTTCCGCACCAACCGCATTATGCTGGATGTGGTGCTGGCGCTGCTGCCGGCGCTGGCGGTGGGTGTGTTCCGCATGGGCATCCGGGCGCTGGCGGTGACCATGCTGTGCATGGCGGTGGCCGTGGTGACGGAGTGGCTGTACAGCCGCCTGACCAAGACCCGCAACACCGTGGTGGACGGCTCCGCCCTGGTGACGGGGCTGCTGCTGGCTATGACCCTGCCCCACACCGTGCCCTACTGGCAGGCGGCCCTTGGCAGCACCTTTGCCATTCTGGTGGTGAAGCTGCTGTGCGGCGGCCTGGGCCAGAACATCTTCAATCCCGCTCTGGCTGCCCGGGCCTTCCTGCTGCTGATCTATCCCGTGGGCCTGACCCGGTACGTGGCGGTGGACGGTGTCTCCGCCGCAACGCCCCTGCATCACATGGTGATGCCCGCCCTGCCGGAGGAAAGCGTGCTGGACATGTTCCTGGGCAACTGCCCCGGCTCCATTGGTGAGGGCTGCGCCCTGGCTCTGCTGCTGGGCGGTGCGTACCTGATCATCCGCAAGGTGATCTCCATCCGCATTCCCGCCGCCTATCTTGGCACCGTGGCAGTGCTGACCCTGGTGTTCCACAAAACCGACGATGCGCTGAGCTGGATGCTTTACAGCCTGTTCTCCGGCGGCGTGATGCTGGGCGCCATCTTCATGGCTACGGACTATGCCACCTCCCCGGCTACCCCGGTGGGCCAGGTGGCCTACGGCATCGGCTGCGGCGTGCTGACGGTGCTGCTGCGCTACTTCGGCCTGTTCCCCGAGGGCGTGACCTATGCCATCCTGCTTATGAACGCCCTGGTTTGGGTGATCGACTACTATACCCCCATCCGCCGCTTCGGCACCAAGAGAGGAGGGGCTGCGAAATGAAAAAATACCTTCTGCCCGTTCTGGCCCTGGCTTTGGCGGCGCTGATTCTCTTCGGCGCTTCCTGGGGGCTGAACGGCCTGGCCAACCGCAACGCCCAGCAGGCCCATCTGGACATGCTCCACACCCTGCTTCCCGGGGCGGAAACGTTCCAGGTGGAGCCCTATACCGGCGATGACGAAAACGTCCGCTCCGTCCACAAGGCGGAAAACGGCTATGTGATCGAAACCGCCACCCAGGGCTATGCCGGGGAGATCTCCCTGCTGGTGGGTGTCAGCAACCAGGGCACGGTGACGGGCCTGGTGGTGCAGACTATGGAGGAAACTTTCGGCCTGGGCCGCAACGCCCTGACGGACCATGTGTTCCTGTCTCAGTTCCTGAACACCGCCGGGGAGGCCGCTGTGGGTGAAAACGTGGATGCCATTTCCGGCGCCACCGTCACCTCCAAGGCCATTGCCCGCTGTGTCAACTCCGCCGTGGCCGTGGTCACCGGCGTGGATGCGTCTTCCGGCGCAACTTCCTGGGGAGGTTAATGCCATGAGAAAAAATCCCTATTTTCTGAACATTCTGCTCACCATTGTCCTGGGGCTGTGGCTGCTGGGAGCGGTGCTGGTGCGCACCTTCGCCCCCAACGTCATCATCCCCCGGCTGGACGGGCTGCATCTGATTGGCCTGAGCCTGCTGACGCTGGTTCTGGAGCACTACCTGGCCCCCAAGGCCAGCCGGTGCTATGTGGCTGTGGCGGTGTTCTCCGCCGCTGCGTTCGCCCTGCTACCCCTGGCCGCCTGCCTGGTCACTCCCATGGCAGCGCTGAAGCTGGCCGTGCTGGGCGGCGTGGTGTTCACTGCCTGCACCTGGGTGTTCGCCACCATCACCGACCGGCTCAGCACCGGCCCCGCCGCCAAGCTGGCCCCTGCCATCAGCGCCCTGGGCCTATTCCTGGCCGCCCAGGCGTTTATGGGTATGTTCTAATTTACAGCGAAACAGCCCTCCAGCATTTGCTGGAGGGCTATCTGCATATCAAAAAGAAGCACATCCACGCCCCTTTCGGAGCAGGATGTGCTTCTGTTTTATTTGTTCAGCCGAAGAAGAATGCTTACTTCAGCGCTTCCTCAACAGCAACCGCCACGGACACGGTCATACCGACCATGGGGTTGTTGCCTGCGCCCAGGAAGCCCATCATTTCCTCGTGGGCGGGGACGGAGGAGGAACCGGCGAACTGGGCATCGGAGTGCATCCGGCCCATGGTGTCGGTCATGCCGTAGGAAGCGGGGCCTGCGGCCATGTTGTCCGGGTGCAGAGTACGGCCCGTGCCGCCGCCGGAGGCAACGGAGAAGTACTTCTTGCCCTGCTCGATGCACTCTTTCTTGTAAGTGCCGGCCACGGGATGCTGGAAGCGGGTGGGGTTGGTGGAGTTGCCGGTGATGGACACGTCCACGCCCTCGTGGTGCATGATCGCCACGCCCTCACGGACGTCGTCACAGCCGTAGCAGTTGACTGCGGCACGCTCGCCGTCGGAGTAAGCGATCTTGTTGACCACAGTCAGCTCACCGGTGTAGTAGTCGAACTTGGTCTGCACGTAGGTGAAGCCGTTGATCCGGGAGATGATCTGCGCAGCGTCCTTGCCCAGGCCGTTCAGGATGACCCGCAGGGGCTCCTTACGGGCCTTGTTGGCGGAGCGGGCGATGCCGATAGCGCCCTCAGCAGCGGCGAAGGACTCGTGGCCAGCCAGGAAGGCGAAGCACTTGGTCTCGTCCCGCAGCAGCATAGCGCCCAGGTTGCCGTGGCCCAGGCCAACCTTCCGGTCCTCAGCCACGGAGCCGGGGATGCAGAAAGCCTGCAGGCCGATGCCGATGGCCTCAGCAGCCTCAGCAGCGTTCTTCACGCCCTTCTTCAGAGCGATGGCAGCGCCCACGCAGTAGGCCCAAGCCACGTCCTCGAAGGCGATGGGCTGAATGCCCTTGACGATCTCGTAGGGATCGAAGCCCTTCTCGGTGCAAATCTGGCGGCACTCCTCCACGGAGGTCAGGCCGTACTGGGCCAGGACGCCATTGATTTTGTCAATCTTTCTTTCGTAACCTTCAAACAAAGCCATGTTAGCGTCCTCCTCTTATTCGTGACGGGGGTCGATATACTTCGCAGCGCCGGCGAAACGACCATAGGAACCCTTGGCCTTCTCCAGAGCGGTGTTGGCATCGTCGCCCTTCTTGATGAAGTCCATCATTTTGCCCAGGTTGATGAACTCGTAGCCGGTGATCAGGTTGTCCTCGTCCAGAGCGATGCGGGTCACATAGCCCTCAGCCATCTCCAGGTAACGGGGGCCCTTGGCCTTGGTGGCGAACATGGTGCCCACCTGGCTGCGCAGACCCTTACCCAGGTCCTCCAGGGAAGCGCCCACGGCCAGGCCGCCCTCGCTGAACGCAGACTGGCTGCGGCCGTAGACGATCTGCAGGAACAGCTCCCGCATAGCGGTGTTGATGGCGTCGCACACCAGGTCGGTGTTCAGAGCCTCCAGCAGGGTCTTGCCGATGAGGATTTCGGAAGCCATAGCGGCGGAGTGGGTCATACCGGAGCAGCCCAGGGTCTCCACCAGAGCCTCCTCGATGATGCCCTCCTTCACGTTCAGGGTCAGCTTGCAGCAACCCTGCTGGGGAGCGCACCAGCCGATGCCGTGGGTGAAACCGCTGATGTCCTTAATTTCCTTGGCCTGAACCCACTTGCCCTCTTCGGGAATGGGAGCGGGGCCGTGATAGGCACCCTTGGCCACGGAGCACATGTTCTGTACTTCTGCACTGTAAATCATGGCAATTTTCCTTTCTTTCAAAAGACGTTTTTCGTCTTTGGATTTACGGATTGGAAAACCGGGGTTTTCCGCATATATTATACATTCAACTGCCCGGATTGTCAATCCGGGATGTGGGGAAATTCTGTATCAAACGTTTCACCAATCCCGCCGATGTCCAGTTTGCCCATCCCCGCCACCCCATAGATACCGCCGTCCTTTGCATTATAGACGTTTTCCATCTATAATGCAACAGTTTCCACTGCAACATGGTACACTTTGCCCTGGTGATAACATGGAATTGACCTTGGGTGAAAAAATCCGCCTGCTCCGGGAAAGCCGGGAGCTGAGCCAGGCACAGCTGGGGCTGCAAGTTCATATGACCCAGCGGAAGGTTTCCTATCTGGAACGGGACCGCTACGAGCCTAGTGTAGAGGATTTGAAGGCGCTTTGCGGCTTTTTCCATGTCTCTGCCGACTATCTGCTGGGATTTTCCCATCCCCTGCCCTTTCCCAAAAAGCACACCGACGGAAGACCCGGCGGCCTTTAGAATCCTCCGTTTTTCTCGACAGATTTCGATGGACTGCGCACCTGCTTGGGCGTATACTATCAGGCAGACTGTTTAGAAAGGAGCATTCCCATGGCTGATTTTCGAGAAAAAACGGATTTAGACGACTGGATTTTCGACGGTGAGGACGGCGGACCAAGCCAAAGATGACATTAGGCGGCGCAAAAGCGCCGCCTAATTCTTTAGTTGTGCACCCCGTGGTGGAAGCCGGGGCTGGTGGGGTCGATGGCCCGGAAGGTGTAGCCGTGGTCCTGTCCCCAGGCGAGGATGTCCTCCACCGCCTCAACGCTGAAAGCGTGGATGTCATGCTGCAAGACCATGCTCACCCGGGCGTTTTTCACCCCGGCTACCACATTGTCGAATACCTGCTGGCTTTTTCTGGCCCCGCCGGCATCGTCGCTGTCCACATTCCAGTCAAAATACTGGAAGCCTGCATCCTGCACCGCTTCCACCAGGGTGGTCATGATCCCCTCGCAGCTGCGGCGGCTGACCTCGTTGGAGCTGCCGCCGGGGAAGCGAAGCAGGGTGGTCTTGACCCCGGTGTTGCGGTAGATGATGTCCTGCATCTGCATCAAATCCCCAAAATATGCCTCCGGGCTGGCGTAAATCTCGTCATAGCGGTGGGAAACCGTGTGAATGCCGATGCTGTGGCCCCGGTTCACGATCTCCTTCATGGCCTGGTCGTAACCGCTGTCGGTGACGAAGAAGGTGGCCTTTGCCCCATAGCGGTCCAGCACATCCAGCAGCTGGCCGGTATACGGGCCGGGGCCGTCGTCAAAGGTCAGGTAGATGGTCTTCCCCTCCGGCCACACCGTCTCCGGCCGGGGCTGCGCCGTGACCTGCACATTCCGGGTGACGGTGGCTACGTTCTGATAGCTGTCGGTGACGGTATACACCACCGGGTAGGTCCCTGCCGCAAAGGGATCCACCTCCCCCTCCACCTGCACCTGGGCCGTCAAATCCCCGTCCACATCGTCCTGAGCGGTGTAGCCCGGGTCCGTGTAAAATGCCCCCAAGGGGATGGCATAGTCCGTGCCCCCTTCCAGATGGATCTCCGGGGGACGGTTGTCAAAATAAGGGACCTCCCGCTCCACCACCGCCGGATTGCCGGAGGAATCGATGACGGAATAGATCACCCTGCCCGGCTCCTCCTGGCGGATGACCCGGCTGGTGATGTCGCCGTCTAAGTTGTCTGTCGCCTGGTAGCCTGCCTCCTGATAGGGCTTTCCCGGCTGCAAGCTCCCCGGCGGGTCCTGGGTCAGGGTAATCACCGGGCATTGGGTGTCCATCACGTTGACCTGCCGCAGCGCCCGGGCCTGCCAGGGGCCAAGCTGTCCGCTGTAGCACACCGTGTAGCGGCCCAGCTCCTTTGTGTTGACACCGCCGGTGATCTCCACCGGCCGTTCCAGCTCCACGCCCTCCCGGCACAGCAACGTGCCCCGCAGGCGCAGCTTCGCTCCCGGCTCTGCATACGGTTCGCCGTACTCCTGCTTCATGGTGGACTGGCCCAGCAGCTCCACCTCCAGGGAGAATTGGTTCACATGGAACAGCCCTACCCAGGCCGCCCCGCCCAGAAGCACCAGCGCCCCCAGGCCGCCCCCCAGCCAGCGCAGGATGGTTTTTTTCTTTTTCATTCGGCATCCCTTCTCTGTTTCTTGTTTACATAACATTATACAACAAGGATGCCCAAAAAGGAAGAGGGCATTGCTGAAATAATTTTGAAAAAATTCTTGGAATTTTCTTAAGACCGCCCCGAGAGTGGATTTTCACACAGGCCAAAACGCCCTGCCATTTATTTTTCGATTTGTTTATGGAATTATTAAAAAAGCCGATAACCATGAGTTAATTCCTCATGTGTTACCGGCTCTGCGTCTTATGCGTCTGGTGCTTTGATAATGGCTATATTAAAATTCAAAACATTGATTAAAGTTTCTTGCTTATATTTTAGGCAATACAATGGAAAACATTTTAATTCTGTAATTTCTCGCATCTTTATTCTTGTTTTATTCCCACATACCGGACAAAGCACCCATTTATACTCTATCACTCTACAACCTCGTACTGATTGGATAAGTTCGTATCACGCTTCAACTCTACACTGTGCTTTTCTGTGGGAAATGTTTTTTTCACTGATGTAATCAGCATAACCAATGCTATCACTATTGCAAGATAATCTGACACTGCCTGAGTATAGCTGATTCCATTAAGTCCAAATAGCTGATTCAAAATGAACAGAAAAGGAATAAAGAACAGCCCTTGCCTGCACAAAGAAAGTATTGTTGCTGGAAGCGGACGGTTAAGTGCCTGCATACTGTTAATAGACAAAAACATAAGCCCCAAAACAGGTCCTGGCAAAGAAGTCGCAATCAGCATGGGAACGCCATATTGAATTACTTCAGAATTATCTATAAATACGCCCATGATCTGTTTACTGAATACAATATATGCTATCGTCAATACACTCCCACATATAACAGTTAAAACTCCACTAAATTTTAAAATTCCTACAAACCGCTTGTGGTTTCCAGCACCGTAGCAGTAACCAAGCAAAGGTTGAATACCATTTGAGATTCCCATATGGACAAAGACAATAAAGAGATAAACTTTTGTTACAATCCCCATAGCGGCTACCGCAGTATCTCCATAAGGAACCAGTGCATTATTTAGTAATACCGTTGCAATACTCATAAGTGCAGAACTAATTCCTGCTGGTACTCCAACTGATAATACACGTCCTGCAATTTGACTGCAATTTTTGAAATAACTAAATTTGAATGACATAGAGTGGCTTTTTTTTGCTAAGAAGTACAGATAATATATGCAACCGAATACATTACCTAAAACTGTCGCAATCGCTGCTCCAGCAGTTCCCATATGAAATACTAAAATAAAAATAGGGTCTAAAACAATATTGATGATTGTTCCAATCATTCCACCAATCATAGACACATTAGAAGCTCCTTCACCTCTTACTGCATGACCAAATGTATTTGCAAGCAGAATGAAAGGAGAACCAACTGCAATATAAAACAAATAATCTTTTGAATATTGATAAGTATCGCTTCGACTTCCCAGTATCATAAGAAGCGGCTCCATAAACAAAATAATTACAATAGCAACAATAACGCCAAAAATTAAAGAACCATAAAAGCAGAATGCCGACGCACTTTTTGCTTTTTCATTTTCTCCTTTCCCCAAAAGAATGGATATAACAGCACTCCCACCAATTCCCAATAATTGAGCAATCGCCATATACATAACAAACACAGCATTTGTAAGAGATACCGCAGCAACCTGCAAAGGGTCATGGGTCTGTCCAATAAAAAATGTATCCGCCATGTTGTAAATAACTAGAACCAGTGCAGAAATGACGGTTGGAATAGCCATTTGAAAAACGGATTTGGAAATAGAGGCATTTTGAAATAAATCTTCTCTACTATTCATAAGTATTTTACTCCTTTTATCGTAACATTTCATTTAAGTTTGCAAGCAAACTATTTTGGCAAAAATATATTTATCACATATTAGCAAGGATATGTAGATAAATCGTTTTAAAGGTTTTTACTTCTTCTTCTGTAAGGCAAGCAGTAAGCTGATTTTCAATTTCTTCTCTTATGTGATAACACATTTTTTTAAGTTTCCGACCATATGGCTCTCACTAAATCTGTTTTAGACGGCTATCGCTGGCATAATTTGTCCGTTTAATTAACTTTTTCTTTTCCATTAAAGTCAACATTTTAGACGCCGTAGCTCGATTGATAGAAAACTCTGCTTCTATATCTTTCTGAAAGATAGGGATTTGATTTAATTCCATGTGGAACAAATAATCTACTACCCACATATTCATCAAGGAACATTCTTGAAATTCTTTCCGATCATATAAGGCATGGATTTTTCGTTGAATGTGATTATCTAATTTTTTGTTGAGAAAACTGATGTCTGTATTTTGAATGTAGCTGTCTTGCATAGTTTCTACCTCCAAACTGTTTGCTTACGAACTATTATATACTTTTGAATGCTGTTCGTCAAGTCGTAAATTTCTCATATGTATCAGGGATAACTTTGGCATTTTTGAAACTTTCCCGTAGTAAGAGATAAGAAAAACTTTTTGAAAAATTTTTCTCAAAACTTCGGCAAAATCGCTCTGTTCGGTGTTGTAGGTAGTGAGAGGAAAATCAAAGGGTTTGGGATACTTCCCAACAAACAAAATGCAGGCAAGAAAACGGATTGTAGAACTTGACCGGATTTTCAAGCGGATTTATGAGGACGACATCAACGGCACAATCAGCCATGAGCGGTTTTTGAAACTGTCCGCTGAGTATGAAGCAGAACAGAAAGAACTGACAGAAAAGGTAAAGGCAGAACAACAGGAAGTCGATACCTACGAACAGAATAAAAGCGACTTTGACAGATTTGCCGCCATTATCCGCAAGTATGTAGGAATAACCGAATTAACGCCCACTATCGTTAATGAATTTATCAAAAAAATCGTTGTCCATGCGCCGGAGAAGATAGACGGCAAGCGTTTTCAGAAAGTGGATATTGTCTTTAACTTCGTGGGGGAAATCTATTTGCCAACTGACCCGCAGACAGAACAGGAAAAAGCTAATAAACAGGAAAAGACGGCATAGCCCTTGAACGGGGCTATACCGCCTAATTGAAAAATATACTTCCTTGTAACCGAAAAGCCTTCGCTTTCCGGCGCTTCTTCATATCTTGCTGGTGAGCCAGGCCTGCATGGCCAGCCGTCCTTCCTCAGTCATGGGGAAGGTGTCGCTGCCCTCCATTTCGCTTTTTTCGTAGCAGTAGGGGCCGTGCCAGTACTCCACGAAAATGCTGCTCTGGTCAAAGTCCACCTCTTTGGCTGTGGCCATCACCACATTGGGCTTGGCCCGGAAGCGGAACGCCCCCATGGAGCCGGTGAAAATGTTGTTCATGGCGAAAGTATGCAGGGTGGGCAAAAACAGTTCTTCCATGGCGCTTTACATCAGCGCTTCCATTTCGTCCAGCAGCTGGCCGAACAGCTCCAATGCCTGCTCCACAGGCTCTGCCGTGGTCATGTCCACACCGGCGCCCTTCAGCAGGTCAATGGGGCTCTTGGAGCAGCCGCCGGAGAGGAAGCCCAGGTAGTCCTGCACGGCGGGAGCGCCCTCCCGCAGGATCCGGCGGGACAGGGCAATGGCGGCGCAGTAGCCGGTGGCGTACTGGAAGACATAGTAGTTGTAGTAGAAATGGGGGATTCTCGCCCACTCCATGGCGATGCGGTCGTCCACCTCCATGTCCGGGCCGTAGTAAGCCTCGTTCAGCCGGCGGTACTCGTCGCACAGCACCTGGGGCGTCAGGGTCTGGCCCTTGGCGGTCAGCTCGCCCAGGGTGCGCTCGAACTCGGCAAACATGGTCTGGCGGTACAGAGTGCCCTTGAACTGGTCCAGGAAGTGGTTGATGAGGTAAGCCCGTTCCTTCTTATCCTGGGTCTTGCTCAGCAGGTGCTCCATGAGCAGGGCCTCGTTGCAGGTGGAGGCCACCTCCGCCACGAAAATCACGTAGTCTGCATCCACCGGGTTCTGGTGCTTGTTGGACAGGTAGGAGTGCAGCGCATGGCCCATTTCATGGGCCAGGGTGAACTGGCTGTCCAGGGTGCCGGTGTAGTTCAGCAGCACATAGGGGTGCACCGATGCGCCGGCGGAATATGCGCCGCTGCGCTTGCCCACGTTCTGGTAGACGTCGATCCAGCGGTTCTCGAAGCCCTCCCGGAGAATGGCACGGTAGTCCTCACCCAGCGGGGCCAGGGCCTCGTAAACCGTCTGCTTTGCCTGCTCATAGGGAATGTGCCGGTCCAGCTCCTGCACCAGGGGCGTGTAAACATCGTAGAAGTGGAGCTTGTCCACTCCCAGCAGCTTCTTGCGCAGCCGGACATAGCGGTGCATCTTGGGCAGGTGCTTGTGCACGGTGTCGATGAGGTTGTCATAAACCGCCTCGGGCACGTTGGTGGCATCCAGGGAAGCCTCCCGGTTGCTGCTGTAATGGCGGGCATCGGCGAAGAACTTCAGCTGCTTGTTCTGGGCGTTCAGCAGGCCCGCAGCGGTGTTGGCAAACCCGGCCAGGGCATCGTAGAGATTTTCATAGGCACTGCGCCGCAGCTGACGGTCCGGGCTTTCTTCCAGCGCCACGAAAGTCCCCTGGGTCAGAGGATGCTTGACACCCTCGCTGTCCACAGCATCGGCAAAGGTCAGGTCTGCATCGGCAAAAGCGCCGTAGATGGTGTCCGGGGCCTGGGCCATCTCGCCGGCAGCGGCCAGCAGCTTCTCCTCCGGGGCGGACAGGGTGTGGGCCTTCCGGCGGCGCAGGTCGGTCAGATACCGGCGGTAGCGCTCCAGCCCCGGGCAGGCTGCATAGAATCCGTCCAGCGTCTCGTCGGACAGGGCCATGATTTCCGGGGTGTCGAAGCTGCAAGCAGCGCCGATGGCCACCACCTTGCTGATATAGCGGCCGGTCATGGCCTGGCAGTCGCCGTTGCGGGTGTCCTCATCGGCCCGGCGCATGCAGTAGTTGCCCAGCTTGTCTGCCTTTACGTTCATGTTCTCTGCGGCGGTCAGGTACTGGCACAGCGTTTCGCCGCTCTGGCCCAGCCGTCCGGCAAAGGATGCCAGGTAAGCGCCGTCGTCATCCAGGGTGTTCAGCTCCTGCTCCCAGGCCTGGTCGGTGGGGTACAGGTCCTCAATGGCCCACGTATCCTCCTGGGGGATATCCTGGCGGTTGCGAATTTTCTCCATATTTGGGTTCCTCCTGTTGGTAAAAAATCGGCTCCGGGCGGACCGTTCCGGGGACAGCCGGAGCCACCTGAAATCTTCACTTGCTAGTATAGCACCCCGGATAAAAAAATGCAATCCTTGCAATTTCTTCCGGGCTATGATACACTAACCGGCGGTGATTATACGTGCAACAATCCAAAAAGAACAAATTCCAGGGCAGCGTCCTTCTGCTGCTGGGTACCGTCATCTGGGGCTTTTCCTTCATCGCCCAGAGCGTGGGCATGGCTCAGCTGGGGCCATTTGCCTTTCAAACCATCCGCTGCCTGCTGGCAGTGCTTTTTTTGCTGCCCATTACCCTGGCCTTTGACCGTGGGGACTGGCGGGCATCCGTGAAAAAATGGAAAAATCCCCAGCTGTGGCGGGTTGGGCTGATCTGCGGCTGCGCCCTGTTTGTGGCCGCCACCTTGCAGCAGCTGGGACTTCTGTACACCGATGCCGGCAAGGCCGGATTTCTCACCGCCATGTACATTGTGCTGGTGCCCCTTATCGGCCTGTTCCGCAGGAAAAAGCCCAACCGGGCCGCCCTGTTCAGCGTGGCCCTGGCGGTGGTGGGGCTGTATCTGCTCAGCTGCATGGGCGCTGCCGGCATCAACCGGGGCGACTTGCTGCTGCTGGGCTGCGCCCTGGCCTTCTCAGTGCAGATCAACTGCATCGATGCCCTGGCAGGCAGTCTGGACGGCATCCGCCTAAACTGCATCCAGTCCCTGGTGGTGGCGGTCCTGTCGGCCCCCTTTGCCCTGGCATTGGAAACGGTGCGGCTGGAAAACGTCCTTGCCTGCTGGCTGCCCCTGGCCTATGCCGGAATCCTCACCATGGGCGTGGCCTACACCCTGCAAATTCTGGGGCAGAAACGGCTGGACCCCACCGCCGCTTCTTTGATCATGAGCCTGGAATCCGTCTTTGCCGCCCTGGGTGGCTGGCTGATCCTCCACGAAACCATGACCCCTTGGGAAATGCTTGGCAGCTGCCTGGTGTTCACCGCCGTGGTGGTATCCCAGCTGCCTGACCGGGCATAGGAAAAACAGGTCATTTTGCGGCTTTTCTACAGCCCAAAGCGGCCCTGCCAGTGTTGGCGGGGCCGCTTTTTTCCTTATTTCACGGTAAATTCCAGGTCATATACCTGCCAGTCGTGGTAATCCTGGGTCAGCGGCGGCACAGCCTCCTCATCAAAGTAATCCCGCACGCTGAGGCTCAGCCGATAGCTTCCGGCGGGAAGCGCTCCATAGAGCTGCTCCCAGTTGATGGTGAATGCAGTCTCGCTGTTTTGTTTCAGAGCGATGGCGCATTCCTGGGCTTCTTCCGGTGTTCCCTGCTTCTTAGGGGGCAGATTCTCCCCGGTGAGGGAATACCCCTCCACCGTCAGCACGCCGATCTGCTGCCCCGACGACTGGGTGCAGCGAACCTTCACTTCCGTGGGGGAAACATCCTCCACCTGGAACGTAAGGCCCCAGTTCTCCCAATCCGTCCGCTGGCCGGTAACGGGGTCCAGGAAGTCCACGTAGGGTCCCAGGATCTGGTCCGGGCGGTTGGGATAGATCACCGTATGGCGGATGCGGTCCTCCCCGCCGTCGGGGGTGACGTACACATCGTTGATCACCCGCAGGTTAAAGTCCGGGTAGGTGTAGGTAAAGTGGGTCAGGCCATGTTTTGTCTGCTGGGTTTCCTCGCAGTATCCGTTCCGGGCATCCAGCTGGGCATAGCAGGCAATTTCCTCCTGGGTGATGATTCCCTGGGCCAGCGCTTCTTCCAGGGGCATCGCCCGTCCATCCACCTCCCAAGTCGCCTGGGCAATGCCCTGATAGATGGCCACTTTGGTGAAGGAATCCTCGGTATTTTCTTCCAGCAGTGCCTGCTTGAAGCCCAGCCCGGTTTCCTCCGGGGCCTTTACCACGCCAAGCCGCAGCTTCTGCTCCGGGGGCAGCTGCTGCGCAGCCTGAGCTGCCTCCGTCTGCACAGCAGGCTCCTGCTGCACCGCCGAAGCGTTCCCGCAGCCGCAGACCAGGGTGCAGGTCAACACCGCTGTCAAAACTGCAAAAAGTAATTTACTCACTTCACTAATTCTGTTTTTAGGATTCATATTTTTCATCTGTAAACCCTTTCGAATTTTCAACGAACTGTTGCATGAACAGATCCATTGAAAATGGTCAAATGGAACGACATCAGATACTTCTTCGCCCCTGACATATTAAAAGTAAGATAGTAACTGATTCCATTGGAACTTTCACTATGACTTCCAATCGCAACTCCACTTGTGCCGCTAGTTGAACCATAGCTAGTAAAATACCCACTACCATTAGAGTGAATTATAAAGCCCACAGATTTGTAGACAAAAACACCCGTTGCCTCGCTGCAAGTAACCTTGAACGAAGCGTTTCCAATCCGATCCGAACCCACACCAGACGAAGATGAATCTGTAATCGAAATTTTTCCATATTCCACTTCAGAACTTGTAATGATAAGAGCTCCACGAGCAAGCTGTGTAATGCTCAAGGATTCCGTATCAGAAACCCTACGTGTTTCAGAAAAAACGATTGCATCTGCGCTTTCCGAATTAGGTGCCGAATACGTTACTGGACTCTCATTGCGAATTTTCTCTGCGTACTCAGGAAAAACTTCACACGCCAATTTAATTAACTCATCGTGCTCATTTTGTTCTGCTGTCTTTGCTGCCACAACATTAATTCCAACAGAAAAAGTTAATAAAATTGACAAGAAAATAGAAACGATTTTTCTCATACCTACAGGCCTCCATTCAATTGCAAAATACACATTTCAAGGTCACTTCAGTTGAATTAAATCATATCTTATCTGTTCAGAAGCTCATTCTTATTCTACAATTTTGCCTTCTTCTGTACTCAAACCATTGGTATCAGTCCTTTCTTGCTTCTGTAACAATATTATACAAACTCATCATGCAATAAGTCAATAGTATTTATTTCACAAAAATATATACATCTTCCTGTATCATCTGCACATAGCATCCCTACGCCCATTTTTCACCAGCCGGGCAATTCCCCAGGCCGCATAGCCCAGGGCCAGGTACACCGCCCCATAGCCCCAGAAGACCGGGTCGATGGGAGGAAAATTCAGCCAGGCCCCAACCAGGAACAGGGCCGCCGTCACCAGGGGCTGGAACGCCATGGACTTCCCGCTCTGGCCGGACAGAACGCCCACCGCCACGGCATACACCGGGT
>X4_Red_Fox__coassemble_56_pt1 | contig 25730 bp, 24 predicted proteins | sample X4_Red_Fox__metabat2_low_PE_004 | metagenome-assembled genome bin X4_Red_Fox
CCTGCTGGTGGACGAGAAGAAGATCAAGTCCTCCGGTGCTGCTGGCGTCAGCCGTCCGGGCAAGACCTCCGTGCAGGTCATCATCGGACCCAAGGTCCAGTTCGTGGCTGACGAGTTCAAGAAGCTGGCAAAGTAAGTTTCCTCTAACTCACCGGCTGTTTCCAGGGGCCGATCCTGCGCCCCTGAGAAACGCCGCCAAAATCCCATGGCCCACATGGTAACCCGCCCCCCGGAGCAACCGCTCCGGGGGGTATTTTTGCGGCGGCCAGTGGCCGCAGACAATGCGTGCGCCAGTGCAGTGGTGTTCGCTACTTCCCTTTACATTGTGGTATGATTGCCCCCGGCAATCATGTAGGATTTTGATTCGCTGCGCGGAGCACCACCCGCTCGGTATCGATGCTGCGGCAAAAAACCTTTCCCGGGGGAAGGCTTTGCGGCGTGCCGCCGCTGTCAATGGCGAGTCTGAAACCCTGGTGGTAAACCACCACCGCTGGGGGTCACCCGGGCGGCGTGCCGCCGCTGTCAATGGCGAGTCTGAAACCCTGGTGGTAGACCACCACCGCTGGGGGTCACCCGATTCGTTACGGCTCAGTCGTTTGGGGCAAAAGGGAGTGTCCCTTTCGTAGGGCGGGGGCACGCCCCCGCCGACCACGTGGGTTTCCCTCTGCACCTACCGGGTTCCACCGCCCCCAAAACCCTTCCCCCGGGGGGAAGGTGGCTCGCCGCCAGGCGAGCCGGATGAGGAACGGCGAAACCTCCCGAAACGGATGCACCCAACCAAAACGCACCCACGAACGAAAAGCACCCCACTTGGCTCTCCCTCTGGGAGAGCTGGCGGCGAAGCCGACTGAGAGGGCAACAATGTGGGATGGTGTGGGCAGTGAGAAAAAGGCCCTCTCCGTCACGGCTAACGCCGTGCCACCTCCCCCAGCGGGGGAGGCAAGGCTGCCCGCACTGCGGGCCCAAAAAAGGGCAATCCAGTGCCAAGCTGAATTGCCCAGACGGTCAGTCCGCCTTTATCCGTCAGTTATATGGATGGTAAGACTGTTGTAGTCATTTGAGGGGGCTGTCAACAGCAAAAATCCCCTGCCCGGCAAAATCTGCGGGGCAGGGGAATGTTGGCGAGGTTACGCCTCGTTGGGACGGCGGGCGCTGGTGCGGCCCTCCGGGTGGATCTCTCCCACGGCCAGCAGGGAGCGCCGGGTCAGGTTGGGGCCGATCAGCTCGTACACCAGCACGCTGAACAAAATCACGTTCCGGGCCAGTGCGCCGTCGGCCAGGCTGGCGGCGGTGAGAGCCATGCCCAGGGCCACACCGGCCTGGGGCAGCAGAGTGATGCCCAGGTGATCGGTGATGGGCTTGCTCTGATGGGTCAGCCGGCAGCTGATGGCGGAGCCGTAATACTTGCCCGCAGACCGGGCCAGAATGTACACAACGCCCACCAGCAGCGTCACCGGCTGGGCCAGCACGTTCAAATCCAGCTCCGCACCGGACAGCACGAAAAACAGCACGTTCAGGGGCATTACCCAGCCGTCCACACGCTCCATCAATTCCTCAGAGGTGGGGCAGATGTTGCAGAAGATGGTGCCGGTCATCATGCATACCAGCAGCAGCGAGAAGCCGCAGTGGATGCCGGCCACTTCAAATTCCATCATGCTCAATCCCACGGTGAGCAGCACGAAGGCCACGGAAATGCTCATGCGCTTGCTGCGGGAGTGGAAGAACAGCTCCACCCGGTTCAGCAGCCAACCCATTACGGCGCCCAGGCCCAGGGACAGCACGATTTCCACGATGGGCTCCACCACAATGGCCGTCACGCTGACGTGGCCGTTGGACAGGGCGGTGGCGATGCCGAAGGACACGGAGAACAGCACCAGCCCCACCGCATCGTCAATGGCCACCACCAGCATCAGAAGCTTCGTCAGCGGGCCGTCGGCCTTGTACTGGCGCACCACCATCAGGGTAGCCGCCGGGGCCGTGGCCGAGGCAATGGCACCCAGAGTAATGGCGCAGGGCAGGGAGATGATCTGGGGGAAGAACAGGTGCAGGGTAATCAGCACCACGTCCACAACAACGGTGGTGATCACTGCCTGCAAAATGCCGATGGTGATGGCTTTGGCGCCGGTGGCCTTCAGCTGGCTCAGCCTGAACTCGTTGCCCATGGTGAAGGCAATGAAGCCCAGCGCCGCCTGGGTGATGATCTTCATGCCCTCCACCTGTTCCAGGGAGTTAAAGCCCAGGCCGGACACTCCCAGCCGCCCCAGGAAGAAAGGCCCCAGCAGCAGTCCTGCCACCAGGTAAGCCGTGACAGCCGGCAGATTCACCAGCTTGGTCAGCCGGGACATCATCAGTCCCCCCACCAGCGCCACAGCGGTACAAATGAGATAGGTTTCCATAGAAATTCCGCCTTTTACGATATAGTAGGTCTACCATTCAATCTCTTCCATTGAACTTCGTTCCTGCCGTATCATACCACTGGGGTGTCCGCTGTGCAAGGGCAATTAGCGCCAAACTTTTGGGAATCTCTCGGATTGCTTTGTGCAATTTCCACAGTTGCACTGTCAGCATTTTGTGCAACATCCCGATTGGTGCCTTTCTAATGGGGAAGAATAAGGGGGCCGGGAAATCCCGGCCCCCAGCTATTTTCTTATTTCTGGGGAACCGGCAGCTTGGTGCCGTCCGCCAGAATCACATGGTCAACCTGGTCCAGATCGAGGGGCTGTTCCCCCAATTCTATTTCTGTTCCGTCTTTCATCACGACTTTCGTGAAGTTGCCATTGAAACAGTCAAAATCCGCACCGCCCGGTGCCCTCGGGTCGCTGACAAATTCGCTGTCGTGGCTGAATTTTCTCAGCTTGTACGAGGTAAGCGTAAGGGTATCCACTGCATCTGTACCATCGTCATACCAGCCAGTGCAGCCTTTGGCCTGAATGGGCTGGGTAATCAACTCCAGCTCCCGGTAGTCGCCATTGGTATCGTCGAAGGTGATGGGGAAATTCCACTCTCCCTCAGCCAGGACAGTCTCAACCGGGTATCCTTTCTCCAGGTCAGACAGCTTGCCGGTGATATCGACAAGATGCAGCTCCCAGCTGCTGCCCTTGGCATAGGGCGGCTGTCCGTCCACAGAGTTTGTATAGAACGTCATCTCAAGGTCCAGGGTATTGGCCTTGCCGTCCCCGTCATCCACGGTGCCGATGCTGTTGCCGCCATTGCCGGGATGGGTCTGGCTGACCAGCTTGTCCATGTTGGAGAAACCAACGCCGTCTTCCACAGACAGGCAGACACCTTCCGGGGCGGCAATGCCCACCCGGATTTCGGCCACATAGCCGTCAGTCTCCACGGATTTCACCGTCACGGTGTAGCCGTTCTGGGTCGCCTCCTGAGGAGGTGCGGCCTGGGCCGTTACATCCGCCAGGGTGGGGACTTTGGGACAGATGGCAAAATCCAGAGAATCCGCAATCAGCTCCAGCTGCCGTTCGGTCAAGGACATAGACTGGGAGGACACCACGCCGCCCTCTTCACTGAGGAACTCCGGGTTCACCGGCAGCTGCAAGCTCATCAGGGCATCGCCCCGGTCGCAGAGGATGTAGCCGATTTCCTGGCTGGGGGTGTAGAGGATCAGCACTTCTTGGCCGCTGGCGGTGGTGTAGTTCTTCTCCACCCAGTCGCCGCTGTCCTCGATGGTTACATAATCCCGGCTAAAGCAGTCCTGCCAGTTCCACCGCAGCCAGCCGGGGGTGTATTCCACCGCATAGCCCTTCCCCGCCGGGAAGATGAACTGCATATTCAGGAAGAAATTGCCGTTTTCCCAGCACATGCCGCTGTTGACTTCGGCATGGATTTCCTCGCTGTTCCGGGTAAACCGCTCCACACCCAGGGCATCGCACAGATTCCGGGTGGTGCGGAAATCCAATGTCCCGCCCTCTGGCTTCAGGCCGTACTGCTGGGCCAGCTCCTGGGCCTTGGCTTCCAGCTGGTCGATTTTGTTCCAGTGGGTTTCCCGGAAGTCATAGAAATCGGCGCAGGCCTGGTAAGCCTTGCTGCCCTTCAGGCCGGACAGGCTCAGGGTGCTGGTGTTTACGGTGTGGGGCTTTTTCACATACACCCCGTTTTCCAGGGTGTATTCCTGCTGAGCCGTGGCATCCGCAATTTTTACGTCCTGCATCTTCATCAGCGCCACCACACCGCAGCCCACCAGCATCAGCATCATGGCCACCAATGCGGCAATCAGCAGCATCCGGCGGGGGCGGCGCTTTTGGGCGGTGGGGAAGGCATCGCATTCCGCCTCCTGCACCAGGTCAGAGCCGATGTATTTCAGCCCCACAAAAATATCCTTTCCGTTCATACCCGATACCCCTCCTTTTTTAGGTATTCCCCCAGCCGCTGTCGGGTGCGGTTGAGCCGCATGCGAACGGCGCTTTCGCCGATGCCGTAGCGGGCGGCGATTTCCCCGATGGTTTCGGCGTACCAGTAGCGCCGGACAAAGACCATGCGGTTATCCTTGGACTGCTGCCGGAGGAACCGGTCCAGAATCCGGCCCAGCTCCCGGCTGTCCAGCTCCCGCTCCCGGCTGCTGTCGGGAATGCAGCACTCCATTTCCTGGGTCAGGCTCACCACCGGGGCGTTGCGCTTGGCGGCGGTGTTCCAGTCCAGGCGGCCCAGGGCGAAATTCCGGCAGATTTTTGCCAGATACCCGAAGAAATAGGTGGGGTGCTGGGGCGGAATGGTGTCCCAGGCTGTGAAGTAGGTGTCGTTTTCGCACTCCTGAGCATCCTGGTCATTGCGGACGATGTTTTCTGCCAGAGCAAACAGCCGGCGGCCATAGGCATCCTGGGTGTGGCGAATGGCATCCTCATTCCTGGCAAAATACAGCTCCACGATTTTGTTGTCATCCATTGGACTTCACCTCGTTTTCTATTGTTGGTGCTCACCCTATAAGAGGGATTTGGGGTGGAAAAGCGCACACTTTTTTGGAAAGTTTTTTGAAAAAATTTCAAAAAAAGGCGGCACCCCGGAGGATGCCGCCAAAAACTATGCACTTAGACCTTCTCGGCAGCCTCCACCACATGCTTCATCAGCACGGAGGTGGTGACGGAGCCAACGCCGCCGGGGACGGGGGTGATGGCCTCAACAATGGGCTCCACCTCGTCGAACTTGGCGTCACCGGCGATGCCGCCCTTGCCGCCCTTGGCATTGATCTTGTTCTCGTCCCAGTTGATGGACACGTCGATGACCACCTGGCCGGGCCGGACGTAGTCCTTGGTCAGGCTGTTCAGCACACCGGCAGCGGACACGATGATATCGGCGTTGCGGCAGATCTCAGCGGTGTTCACGGTGCGGGTGTGGCAGGTGGTGACGGTGGCATTCTTGCCCATGAGCATCATGCCGGCGGGCTTGCCAACCACCAGGCTGCGGCCGATGACCACGGCGTTCTTGCCCTTGCAGTCGATGCCGTAGTGGTCCAGGATCTCCATGCAGGCTGCGGGGGTGCAGGGAGCATAGCCCAGGTCGTTCAGGCCCTCGAACACACCGGCGTTGGACATGTGGGTCATGCAGTCTACGTCCTTCTTGGGGTCCAGGCGGTTGCAGATCTCGTTCTGGTCGGCCTTCAGGTGCTTGGGCAGGGGCCGGAACATGAGCACGCCGTGGATGGAAGCGTCAGCGTTGACCTGGTCGATAACCGCCAGGACCTGCTCCTTGGTGGCATCGGCGGGCAGCTCAAACTTCTTGACCTCCACGCCCACCAGCTCGGCCCGCTTGGTAGCGCCCTTCTCGTAGGACAGGTCAGAGGGGTCAGCGCCTACCCGGACAATGCCCAGGGTGGGCACAACGCCCTTCTCCCGCAGAGCAGCGGTACGCTTTTGCAGATCAGCATTCAGGGCGTCGGTAACTTCCTTGCCCAGCAGCAGCTTTGCCATAGTGATTTTCCTCCAAAATATGTAGAATTAAGAATTGATGATGGTGAAATAGGGGTAAAAACCGAATCTTGGCTCTCCCTCTGGGAGAGCTGGCACGGCGTAAGCCGTGACTGAGAGGGGCGGCGTGCCGCCGCTGACAATGCGAGCCTGACACCCTGGCAGTAGACCCACACCATTGGGGGGCACCCGGTTCGTTACAGGGTGGGAGACGGAAAGCCCTCTCCGCCCAGTGCGGCCAGTGGCCGTTGACAATGCGAGCCTGATACCCTGGTGGTAAACCACCACCTCAGGGGGTCACCCGGTTCGTTATATGGTGGTAGACGAAAGGCCCTCTCCGCCCAGTGTGCGCACTGGGCACCTCCCCCAGAGGGGGAGGCAAGGCGGCGTGCCGCCGCTGGCAATTACGAGCCTGAAACCCTGGCGGCAGACCCACACCGTTGGGTGTCACCTGGTTCGATACAGAGAAGATGCCGCAAAAACGATACCGAGCGGGTCAGGGAAGTAACGAATATCACCGCACCAAACACGCACTGGCTGGCCGCCCTGCGGCCCCTTTTTCAAAGGAGAGAGTTTTGCCGCAAAAACGATACCGAGCGGGTTAGGGAAGTAGCGACACCCACCGCACCGAACACGCATTATCTGCGGGCATTGCCCGCATTATTGGCCGAAGCTGGCTTTTACTTCGTCGAAGATGTCGTCGGCGATCTGGCAGTACTTGTTCAGCATCAGGTTGGCCTTCTGGTTCATCTCCTCGGCCACATCCCGGTTTTTCAGGGTCTTGGTGTTGATGAACACATTCAAAGAGGCGGCCTGGAGGGCTGCCTTGCAGCACACGGCGCCGCAGCCGGCATCGGAAACAGCCAGGCGGCTGCCCTTGGCGGCAAAGACGGCAATGCAGTCGATGGCCTGGCAGCACAGCTCCATGATGTGCATGGGCACGGCGCAGGCGGTGACGGTGGCTTCTTCCAGAATGGTGTCCCGGTTGGGGTCATCCTTGGGGATGCCGTAAGCCTTGGCCAGGGGCACGAAGCCCTTGTCGTCGGCCTCCACCTGGTCCAGCAGCTCCTTCTGGAGGGCATCGCACTTGGCTTTCAGCTCCAGAATTTCCGCTTCCACGTCGGCATAGCGCTTCTTACCCACGGTCAGAGAGCCGACCATGTTGCCAAGAGCGGTGCCCAGAGCGCCCACCAGGGCAGCAGCGCCGCCGCCGCCGGGAGCGGGGGCATTGGAGGCCAGAACTTCCACAAATGTACGGCAGGATTCCAGGGTCATATCCATATTTTCGTTTCTCCTTAAACAGTATTGTGAGGCGGGAGCAAAACCCTCGCCCAAAAGCGGCTGCGCCGCAGGATGCCAGTTTGTGAAAAAGCACAGGCGGGGGCCGCCTGTGCTTTTGGGGAATAAACGAGTTAATTAGAACAGGCCGGAGATCTTGCCGGTCTCGTCCACGTCGATGCGCTCAGCGGCGGGCACCTTGGGCAGGCCGGGCATGGTCATGATCTCACCGGTCAGTGCAACCAGGAAGCCTGCACCGGCGGAGACCTTCACGTTGCGCACGGTGACGGTGAAGCCACGGGGAGCGCCCAGCTTGGTCTGGTCGTCGGAGAAGGAATACTGGGTCTTGGCCATGCAGATGGGCAGCTTGTCGTAGCCCAGCTCGGTGAGGGTCTTGATCTGCTTCTCGGCATTGGCGGTGAAGTTCACGCCGTCGCCGTGGTAGATCTTCTTGACAATGGCCTCGATCTTGTCCTTGATGGGCAGATCCAGCTCATAGGAGAAGGTGAAGTCGTTGGGCTCTTCGCACAGACGGACAACTTCCTTGGCCAGCTCGATGCCGCCTTCGCCGCCCTTGCCCCAGACCTCAGACAGGGCCACGTTGACACCCAGCTCCTTGCACTTGGTCTCGATGAGCTTCAGCTCGGCCTCGGTGTCGGTGGGGAAGCGGTTGATGGCAACCACGCAGGGCAGCTTGTAGACCTTGGTGATGTTCTCCACGTGCTGCAGCAGGTTGGGCAGACCCTTCTCCAGAGCCTCCAGGTTCTCCTTGCCGGTCTCAGCCTTGGGCACGCCGCCGTTGTACTTCAGAGCACGGGCGGTGGCAACCAGGACCACGCAGGAAGGATGCAGGTCAGCCATGCGGCACTTGATGTCCAGGAACTTCTCAGCGCCCAGGTCAGCACCGAAGCCAGCCTCGGTGATGGCGTAATCGCCCAGCTTCAGAGCGATCTTGGTAGCGGTAACGGAGTTACAGCCGTGAGCGATGTTGGCGAAGGGGCCACCGTGAACGAAGGCAGGGGTGTGCTCCAGGGTCTGAACCAGGTTGGGCTTCAGAGCATCCTTCAGCAGAGCAGCCATAGCGCCCTGAGCATTCAGGTCACCGGCGGTGACGGGCTTGCCGGCGTAGGTGTAGCCAACCACCAGGCGAGCCAGACGGTTCTTCAGGTCGGTAATGTCGGAGGCCAGGCACAGAACAGCCATGATTTCGGAAGCCACGGTGATGTCGTAGCCGTCCTCACGGGGGGTACCGTTGACCTTGCCGCCCAGGCCGTCCACCACGAAGCGCAGCTGACGGTCATTCATATCGACGCAGCGGCGCCAGGTGATCTGGCGGGGGTCGATGCCCAGAGCGTTGCCCTGGTAAATATGGTTATCGAGCATCGCAGCCAGCAGGTTGTTGGCAGCGCCGATGGCGTGGAAGTCACCGGTGAAGTGCAGGTTGATGTCCTCCATGGGAACGACCTGAGCGTAGCCGCCGCCGGCAGCACCGCCCTTGACGCCGAACACGGGGCCGAGGGAAGGCTCACGCAGAGCGACCATCACATTCTTGCCGATGCGGCGCATGCCGTCAGCCAGACCCACGGTGGTAGTGGTCTTGCCTTCGCCAGCGGGGGTGGGGTTGATGGCGGTGACCAGGATCAGCTTGCCGTTGGGCTTGTCCTTCAGGTCGGTGAGGATGTTGTAGTCGACCTTTGCCTTGTAGTTGCCGTACTGTTCCAGATACTTCTCGTCCACACCGGCGGTCTTGGCGACCTCCCGGATGTGCTGCATTTGCGTTTCCTGTGCGATCTCGATGTCAGTTTTGAAAGCCATAATAATACACTCCTTGTAATATGTTGGTGCCTACCGTTTTGTGAGGATCGGCCCATACAGGATTTATGCAGCTGCCGTTGCAGTGGCTCACTGCACAATGCTTCAATCGGTACTTAAGTACCGAATTAAGAATAGCACTTTTTGCAGGAATTGTCAATATCTGAAAGAAAAAATTTCGGGCTGATTTTGTGAACTTTTTGCGATAGGCAAAGAAGCTCTGCAGTAGATACTGCGCAGGCAGAATCGGAAATATATCCAAATGCAAAACCTCATCATTATGCACAATTTTTCTGTTTTATTCTTGCTATTTTATAGCATTGCGTTATAATAAAAGAAAAGGAAGTGATGTTGTGTCCTATTTTTGTTCTGATGTAAAAAGATTATACAAAAGCAAGTTGGTTCTGTTGCCGTTGCTGGTCATGGGGATCGTAGTGGTATTGGATCCGATCCATATGCGATTTGTCCGCAGCAATTATCCAGGCTTTGCATATGATATCGGTATCAATCAGTTTCAGTTTTGGCTGCTGATGCACTCCTCCGGCTGGGGACATTCCGTATACCGCACCCTGATGTTTCTCTTTCCTGTCCTGTCCACGGGAATGCTTTTCTTTTTTGAGCAAAGTACCTCGGTGCTTCCCATGAAAATCGCCCGAAGGAGCCGGTGGCAGTATCTGTGGTCTAAGGTCGGCTCCGTCTTTTTTACAGCTTTCTTCAATTTCTTCTGCCTGTTCGTTCTGAATTTGATCGTAACAGGCTGTTGTTTTTCTCTGGATGCGCCTATGACGGAGCAGTATAGCTTCTGTGTTCCCAAGGCCGGTTCCTTCGCCTATGGGCTGTATCAGCTTGGCCCGGTGGTCATGGAGGTGGCCTATGGGGCCCTCAATGCGCTGGCCATCGCCCTGATGGCAGTGATCGTAATCGGCATCCAGATGGCTTGCAAGTTCCGTAACTTCTATCTCGCCTTTCTGATTCCCTTTCTCCTGATTCATGCAGGGAATTATATGGAAACCTTCTTGCTGGGTTCCCAGCACCAATTTTCTATGGTGATCCAGCCCCTGGCAGCCAGTGCGCTAAAGGTGTGCATCACAACTTCCGACCTGCTGGTGGCCTTCGGCATTCTGGCAGCTGCAGCTGCTCTGGCGGTTCTGGCAGGTATGTACAGGAGCAGAGATGCCCTATGATCATACTGCATAAAAAACTGCTGCCCTACGCCGGTGCCTGCCTGCTGACCTTTCTGGGGATGATGGGGTGCGTATGGACATACGCCAGCAGCAAACCGCTATGGATGGACAATCTGTTTTATGATAAGACCCTTGTTTTTCTCTTGACTCCTATGTTTTTACTGGGGGTACATATCATCAGCAAAACCCTGACCCCGACGGTGATTCTCCGCACCAAAAGCCGCCGCCAGGCCCTATTTCTGGAACTGATCCAGCAGTATTTTTTCTGCTTTGTCTATTGGACGGTCTGGTTTACCTTAGCAATGGTGTTTTCTCTGCTGAAATTTGGCAGCAACGCCTTGGCCCCAGCGGATGCCCTGCTGTTTTTGGGGCGTTACATCCGGTATCTGTTAGGCTTTGGGGTGATGATCGATCTGGTGGTGCTGCTGAAGAAGAGCAATATCAAAGTCCTTGCATCCGTGTCCAGCATTCTGGTGTATATTTTCTTTGCGCTGGAATTGATCTCCATCCTCCCCCTGCTGGACAAATACACACGATTTGACAACCTTCGTCTTGTTTTTGCCTGGATGCTGTACGGCGGCACTGCCGCCCCTGTGGTGTTGGGCATCTTTCTGCTGATTCTGACCGCCGGGCTGGTCATGGCCGCCAGACGGGAGGAACTATTTTGACCAGAGGGAATGGAGGAAACTATGGAACTAAAAGTGGATGCACTGTCCAAAACCATCCGGGGCGTTACGGTGCTGGAAAACATCTCCTGCACGTTTGTCAGCGGGACGATTTATGGCGTTGTCGGTAAAAACGGCAGCGGAAAGACCATGCTGCTGCGGGAACTGGCGGGGCTGATTCATCCCACGGCGGGAAGCGTCACCGTGGACGGAAAGCGGCTGCACCGGGATTTGGATTTCCCGCAAAATCTGGGGATTCTCATCGAAAAGCCGGAGTTTATTCCCTATCTCACAGGCTTGGAGAATTTGAAGCTGCTGGCGGAAATTCGCCGCATCGCCACCGAGGACACCATCCGGGACTGGATGAAGCGGTTCTCTCTAAACCCGGATTCCAAGCTGCCAATCAAGAAATACTCCCTGGGCATGAAGCAGAAAGTGGGCATCACCCAGGCAATCATGGAAGACCCGGAAATCCTGATTCTGGACGAACCGTTCAACGCCCTGGATGAAGCCAGTGTGGACTTTCTGCGAAAGCTGCTGCTGCAATACCGGGACGAGGGCAAACTCATCATCCTCACCTCCCACCACAAAGCAGACATCGATGCCGTATGCAGCCAAATCCTCACCCTGGAAGAAGGCCGGCTGGTGTAGGGGCATTTTATACGAAACATCCAATGAAAAAATGGCTGCCCGAAGGCAGCCATTTTTAGCAGGTATCGAAAATCAGGTGATCCGCACGGCGGCTACGACCAGGCGGCCGTTGTCCAGGGTGTACTCGCAGGTGGACAGGCAGATCAGCTTGTCGCCGTACTTGGGGGTGATGCCGGTGTCGTAGAAGGACAGCTTCTTGCAGGTGGAGACAAAGTCGTCAAACTCCTGCTGGTTGGCGGCATCCTCGAACTGGTGGTAGGAGAAGCCCTCGCCCAGGTTGGCAGAGGTCTTGAACACGGCGAAAATCTTGTAGGTATGGAACTCGTACAGGGTATCGAAGAAGATCAGCGGGTTCTTCTCCCAGTAGTCCTTGTTGGTGTAGTTGTTCAGCGTGGCGAACATGCTGCCGTTGGCCATGTTGTGGCCGTACATGGTGATGTTGTCGCTGGGCTTGTTGATGTCGCACTCTTCCCGGGCGTAGATTGCGCCGCCCTTACTGGACTTGCCGTCAAAGTCGTGGTCCAGATAGAGGTTGGGCTGCTCCGGGCTTTGCAGGACGGGGTAGTTCAGCTTGGTGCCTTCGATTTTCAGCCAGCCGACGGTGTGGGGATTCTGGGCGTAGATTTCTGCATAGCCGGGAATCATGGTCGGCTCCGTGGCCGCATTGGGGGTGGTGGGCTGGGTCGTGGCCTGGTTAGGCTTGGTGGCAGCCTCCGTTCCGGCAGTGGTATTCTGCGCCACGATGGACTGCAAGTCGTCATAGCGGTCTTCCTGCTTCTTGCCATCCACCATATACTTGATGACCATAAACGCACTGACGCCAAAAGCGATGACAAGCAGTGCGACTGTGACCAGGAACAGGACCTTCTTGGTGTTCTTCATGGGCATACGCCTCCTTTAGCAATGGTGTGATTATTATAAACCAACCCTGCACCGCTGTCAAGCCGTCCAATCTTTAAGAATAGTTTAGGACGCACCCACTTTCACGGCGGGTGCGTCCAGATATTAGAAAAAGATCACCATTTCATATAGTACATACCCAGTGCATCCCGCATGGCGAAGTAGTTGGGCAGGTTCCGCCAGCCGCTGTCCACGGTGGCATTGCCGCTGGCCACCACGTGGGTGTTAGGCAGGGCAGCGGCGATTCTGGCCGCAGCGCCGGGCCGGAAGATGCACCACACGTTTTTCAGCCAGGGCATCTCAAACAGCGGGGTAACATCCGCACCGCTCTGGCCGATGTTCAGGTCCTCCAGCGCCGTGCAGCCCTGCAAGGGGGTGTAATCCCGGATGGGACTCCAGTCCAGCTCCAGGAACACCAGGTTTTTGCAGTTGCTGATGGGGGTGATGTCCTGGACATTGGTATGGGCCAGGATCAGGTATTTCAGCTCCGGCATATAGGCCACGAAGTCGATGTTCTTCACAGCGCCCTGATGGCCCACGTCCACGGCGATCATGTCCTCGCAGTAGCGCAGGTTGTATGTATCCTCGTCCCAGAACCGGGGCACGTTGCTCTCCCGGCCAGGCATAAAGGAGGTGGCATCGGTGCGGGTGGGCAGATACGGGCCGCAATGGACGATCCAGACCACCTTGTAGTCCTGGCGGACCCGCTCCCGATAGGCGGCCAATTCCTCATTGTCCAGGCCGCAGTCTCCCAGAAATACCTTCTGGGCCTTGGGGAAGTAGGACATGGCCTGCTCCACCTGGGCCACGCTGGTGAGGGTAGCCTGGGACAGGTCGATCTCCGTATCCTCGCTGGTGACCCGGACACCGCCAATGTCCCACTCCCAGCTGATCTGGGTGCCGGGATGGGCCTGCTCCAGCGCCAGAATGCTCTCCGGCTCTGCCACCGGGTCCGTCAGCCGCAGGGTCTTCATGTTGGTGAGCAGCTTCAGCAGTGGCAGCTCCTCCTGCTGGATGCCAAGCAGCTCCACCTGCTGCATATCCTCCGGCACGGTCTGCTCGCCCACCAGGATGCCGAAGGCAATGCCACGCTCCCGGCAGTACTGCTGCAATTCCATCAAATTGTCGCCGGTGCCCTTGGTGACGTACACCTGCTCCAGCCGGGTCAGATAGGGCAGGTCCTCCAGCTCGCCCTGGGCAATGCCCCCCAGGGTGATCTGGGTGGTGTCGCTGGACCAGCTCTGCCCGCCCAGGTTGACACCGTAGTGCACGGTGATCTCCGGCCGCTGCTGTTTCAGCCGGGCCAGCTGGGCATAGTCGGTGCAGTCCTGGGCCTCCACCTGCTCCAAATTCGGGAAGTGGGCCAAAGCCACCAAATCCTCGTCGCTCAGGGCGGTGATGGTAAGGCTCTTGGTATCCTGGGGATAGTGCTGCCCCTGAAAGGGGATGTCCCAGTAAATCAGAGTTCCCGGCATTTTCTGCTGCACCTTGTCGTAGTGCTCAAGGCTGATTTCCTGGCCCCGCAGGTCCAGCACCGTCATGCCCTTGGGGTATAGTCGAAAATCCACAAAGTGGAAGTGGGTCACGCACCAAATCACGCCGCCGATGACGGCGCACACCAGCACGGCCAGCAGGGCTGCTGCCAGCATGTTTTTCTTCGTCTTCACCGTTTGGTCCTCCTGTTTACCAGTATATTGGGGTTATTCCATGAGAAAGCCCATCACCCGCCGGGGAAAATCCTTGGCTTCGTCGTAAAAGCCATGGCCGTATTCCGGGTACATCCACAGCCGGGCGCCGGTGATCTCCCGGGCCAGCTGGTAGGAGCCTTCGCTGCCCAGCACCCGGTCCTTCTCCCCGCCGATGACCAAGGTGGGGGAGGTGATCATGTTCAGCCGGCTGCGGCAGTCGTGGCTCATGCAGGCCTGGGCCTGGACACAGAAGCGCTCGTAGCTCTTGGGCTTGCTCAATCGGCTGGCCACCGGCACGGCCCATTTGGTCCGGTCCGCATAGCGCTGGGTGTAGATGCGCTGTAAGTTGCTCTCCATCAGCTCCCGGTGGGCGCCCTGCTGGGCGAAGCTCACCCACTGGCTCACCGTCTCCGTCAGCAGCGGATTGGGGCCGGGGCAGGTGGCCGCCAGCACCAGCCGGCGCACCATCTCCGGGGCATCGGCTGCCAGATGCTGGGCGACCATGCCGCCCATGGAGATGCCCACCACGTCCGCCCGGGGGATCCCCAGAGCCTCCATAGCCCGGCGCTGGTCCCGGGCCATATCCCGGGTGGTGTAGCCCCGGGGCATGCGATTTTTTCGGCTGAAGGCGAACACGGTGTATTCCTTGGCAAAGATGCGGTACATCGCCGCCAGGGGCGTGGCCATGCCATGGATGGTCCGCAGTCCGTCCCCCAAACCCGGCAGCAGGATCAGGGTCTTTTTCCCGGTGCCGAAGCGGATATAGTCCATATCCGTTCCGGGGAAGGGAATGCGTCCGTTTTTTGCCTTGTAGAGCATTGCTGTTTCCTCCTTGCCCAGCTGCCGTGCTGCCTGGATGATATTTCTATAGTCTACCACATATTTTACCGCTTGTACAGCGGCGAAAACGCCGTTTCCGCCGGCAGCTTGCCCAGCCGTCGGAAAAAAGGCGGCCTTTGCAGCCGCCCCAACATGATTAGAATACCATAATTTTCAATCTATGTCAATATTTTCCGCTGGTTTCGCCTGGAAAATCTCCCACTTGCACGGTTTTTAGACAACTTCTTTGTGGCATTTTCCATCTTGCAAACAGGCGGATTCCGGCGTATTATATAGCTACAAAGAGGTGATACCAATGTTCTAGTTACCTTGGATTCCAATGAAAATGAGGAATCAAGGGTCTGCGCCCTCCAGCCTCTTCCGATGAAATAGATTTCCGAAGATCCATACACAAGGAATTGAATACGGAAGCAATTCACCAATGCAGGGAGGCAGCACCCATCCTGACGAAAGCGAGGTTACCCAATGATCGACCCCACCCATTGTGTGAAATAACCCCCGGACGATGTGTTGTCTGGGGGTTATTTCTTTGCCGCTGTCAGCTCTCCATCTGCCGGCCCAGGAAGCCGGCGGCGGTTTTGGCCAGGGTCTGGTCGGCCTCCTGCAAGGGGATGTCCCCCTCGCCCAGCAGCAGCATCACACAGCCCATCAGATCCCCCTGGGACAAAATGGGGGAGGCGGCCCCCAGCTGGTACTTCTGCTCCCCGTCGGCGGCGAAAATGGGGCTGTCCCCCGGCTTGAACAGATAGTTTTTCCGTTGCTGCATCAGCTTTTCCAGCTCCGGGGAGTTGGGCTTGTCCACAAGCTCCCGCTTGGGTGCGCCGTACAGGGCGATGATGCTGTCCCGGTCCGCTACTGCTGCGATATGCCCCGTGGCGGAAACAATGGACTCACACATCTGGGCGGCAAACTCCTGCAAATCCCCCATAGGCGAATACTTCCGAAAAATCACCCCGCCGTCCTTTTCCGTATAGATTTCCAGCGGGTCACCCTCCCGGATGCGCAGAGTTCTTCGGATTTCCTTGGGAATCACGATCCGCCCGAGGTCGTCCACCCGGCGGACAATGCCTGTTGCTTTCATTTCTTTCCTCTCCTTGTTGTGGGTTTCCATGGGTATTGTTTGCAGGAAAGGGCGGATTATGTATTCGCTGTGGGACGGCGGCGCTGCAACCGTGAGATTGTCACGGAAAAAATAGGCAGACTGTGGTAAAGTATCCCTATATTCATTATAAAAGGAGACATCACCGTGAAAAAATGGATTCCGATGCTGCTGGCGGCTGTGCTGCTGGCAGGATGCGCCGGCCGGGAGCAGGCAGCGTATCGTCAAATCACCATGGAGGAAGCAGCGAAGCGGATGGAGCAGGAGCCAGCGGCCATCATTCTGGATGTCCGCCGCCCGGAGGAGTTCCAGGCGGGGCACATTCCGGGGGCCATCAACATTCCCAACGAAACCATCGGCACCGAGGCGCTGCCCCAGCTGCCGGACAAGGACCAGACCATTTTGGTATACTGCCGCAGCGGCAACCGCAGCAAGCAGGCCAGCGAAAAGCTGGCGGAGCTGGGCTATACCCAGGTGCTGGAATTTGGCGGCATTCTGGACTGGCCCGGCCAGGTGGTCACAGAAGGGGCCTAATTTCGGCACTTCCCAAAGCACCTTGTTTTCCTGTGCAGATGCAGGGGAAAACAGGGTGCTTTTTGGCGAAAAGCGGGCAGAAAAATTTCGGTTGCAATCCGGGAAAAATGTGCTAGAATGTGGAAGATATTTGTTTTTTGAGGTGACAACTGTGGGCAATACAAAAGCGCTTTCTTCCCAGAGGGGACTGACCTGGCAGATCCTGGTGTTCAGTCTGCCGCTGATGGTGTCCAATCTGCTGCAAGTGCTGTTCAACATGGCGGACATTGCGGTGGTGGGGCGGTTTGCCGGGTCGCTGTCCCTGGCGGCGGTTGGCTCCACCACCACAGCCGTGACCCTGTTCACCGGCCTGCTCATCGGCATCGGCGGCGGCATCAACGCCCTGATTGCCCGGTATTTTGGGGCCAGGGACCGGCAGCAGCTGGGCTATACCATCCACACCTCGGCGATGATCAGCCTGATTTGCGGCGTGGCGATTTTGCTCTTTGGCCAGTTTGGCTCCCGGCCCCTGCTGGCGGCGCTGAACACCAAGCCGGAGCTGCTGGACCGGGCGGAGCTGTATATGCGCATTTACTTTCTGGGCATGCCCGCCATGGCGGTGTATAACTTCGGCAATGCGGTGTACAGCGCCATTGGCGACACGAAAAAGCCCCTGCGGTATCTGCTGCTGTCCGGGATTTTGAATGTGGTGCTGAACCTGTTCTTCGTGATCGTGTGCCACATGGACGTGGCCGGCGTGGCGCTGGCCAGCGTGGTGTCCCAGTATCTGTCGGCGGTGCTGATCGTGCTGGCGCTGCTGCGCAGCCGGGAGGACTATGCCCTGAAGCCCAGCCAGCTTCGCTTCCAGCGCCGGGCGGTGCGGGAGGTGCTGGTGCTGGGCCTGCCCTCCGGCCTGCAAAATGCGATTTTTTATGTGGCAAACCTGTTTGTCCAGGTAGGCGTCAACTCCTTCGATACGGTGATGGTGGCGGGCAACGCCGCTGCGGCAAACGCCGACGGCCTGGTGTATGACGTGATGGCGGCCATTTATACGGCGTGCAGCAGCTTCTTAGGGCTGAATTACGGTGCCGGAGACTACAAGCGGGTGCGCCGCTGCTACCTTATCTGCATGGGGCTGTCCTTTGTCATTGGCCTGGGAATGGGCCTGAGCCTGGTGGCCTTCGGCCCGGCGTTTTTGGGCATTTTTGCCGGGGACCAGGCGGTGGTGGCGGCGGGTATGAAGCGGCTGACCATTATGGGCCTGAGCTATGGCTTCTCCGCCTTTATGGACAACGCCATCGCCGGATGCCGGGGCCTGGGCAAGAGCCTGGTGCCCATGGTCATCGTGATTACCGGCTCCTGCGTGCTGCGGATCGTGTGGGTGATGACGGTATTCGCCTATTTTGGCACCATCCAGTCGCTGTATCTGGTGTACATCAGCACCTGGGCAGTGACGGCCCTGTTTGAAAACTGGTACTTTGTAAAAACCTACCGCCGGCTCTCCAAAAACAACCAGGAGGCTCCGGGAATTTCGGGGTAAGAAAGAGAAAAATCCTGCTGCATGGGAACGTGCAGCAGGATTTGTTTTCTATATGGAGGGAGATGGGGGAAAATTGACAGTTGACAATTGCGGGCCCCGACTGCCGTGCCAGGGAAAACCCACGTAGTCGGCGGGGACAGCCAGTGCCCTACGCAAGGGTGTAACATACCGATTCGTTTCCTGAGCGGTAACGAATCGGGTGACCCCCTGAGGTGTGGGTCTACCACCAGGGTAACAGGCTCGCAATTGACAGCGGCGGCACGCCGCCCGGGTGACCCCCTAAGGCGCTGGTCTACCGCCTGGGTAACAGGCCCGCATTGTCAACGGCCACTGGCCGCCGCCCCCTCACTTCTCCAGTTGCCCTGCTCCTTGGTCCAGCCATTGTTTGAATAGCTGGTGCGCCCCGGTGGAGGCCAGACCGGTGAGGGCGCCGCTGGCCAGGATCTGGGGGGTCAGCTGCCAGTGGCTGAGCCACAGGGCCAGTATGATGCCCTCCGCCGTCACCACTGTGGGAATGATCTTGTTGTCCACATCCCGCAGCCAGTGCTTGATGAGATATCCCGTCACCAGACACAGCACCAGGATCAGGGGATTGATCTGGGATTGCAGCAATTCGCTCATAGTACCTCCTTATTTCCGCCTTTGTGAAAATCTTCCAGGTCTGCGATTCGGTGGTTCAGCACCTTGATCTGCTCCTCCACCACCGGCATCCGCCGGGCGAAGTTGTTGTGCTCCCGCACCTCCCGGGTCAGCTCTTCCAGCCGGGTCTGGGTTACGGCCTGGGCACGGCTGTTGGCAGCCAGCACCCCCACCAGGGTCACGGCCCCGGTAATCAGGGCGGTGATCAGTTCCTCCATGGCTCAGCGCACCCCCTTCGGCACGTCAAAGTGGACGTTGGTATCGTTGATTTGATAGCAGTAGCGCACCCCGCTGCGGCTGCGGAAATACTCGTACAGCTGCTGCCCGCTGACACCGTCGATGCGCAGATCCATGGCTTCGCCATACATGTGCTGGGAGTTGGCCACGCCCCCGGACAGGGCATTCCAGGTGGTGCACCGCAGGGCGCTCACCACATGGGCAGGCCGCCCGAAGTGTTCTCTCGCCGCCTCCGCCAGGCGCACCAAATCCTCCCGTGGCTCCGCCGGGAAGCCACCGCAGTATCGGCCGCCGCACTTGCACCGCAGTTCCTGCCGTGTAAAATAGCGGATGTCCGCCCAGAAGTCCGTCGGCGCCGCCTGGGCCAGCAGATATTCCCGGGTCTTCTCGTCGGCAAGGCCGGTATCGGCAAGCCCCTGGCTGCGCTGATAGGCCCGGGTGGCCGCCATGGTTTCCGGCCCTGCCAGCCCATCCTGGGCGCAGCCTGTCAGGCGCTGCTGAAGGGATCGGATCAGCTCTATGGAGCGCCGGACCGTATCCGGGCCGAACAGTCCGTCTGCCGGAATGCCCAGCTGGGCCTGCATGGCCCGGGTGGCGGCCTGGCTGTTCGGCCCAAGGAATCCATCCACCTCATCTTCCGAGGACAGGTATCCCAGGTAGTACAGCTGCCGCTGTTTTTGCAAATTGGTCATAACATTCTCCTTTCCTGGGGCGCAGGCCCCTTTGTCCTTAGGGGCAAATCCCGCCGGGGGCAAGGAATTTTTGCCGAAAAAAAGCTGCCTTACGAATTGCTCGTAAGACAGCTTATGCACCTGGGTGGTTACGCCACGCCGCCAAAGCGGCTCAATGGCCAGACCCGGAAGAGAATTTTGCCCACCAGCTGCTCCTGGGCCACGCAGCCCACGGCGCTGTGGCGGGAGTCAACAGACGTGGCCCGATGGTCGCCCATGCAGAAATAGCGGCTTTCCGGCACCTGATAGGGAAATTCCAGGTCCGGCTGGCCCAGGGATTTTTCCGTCAGATACGGCTCCGCCAGGGCGGCGCCATCCACAAGCACGCTGCCGCTTGCGTCCATGTCCACCCATTGCCCCGGCCCGGCAATGCACCGCTTCACCAGGATCTTGTTGCCCAGATAAAATGCCACCAAGTCTCCGGGGGCCAGGTCGTCGGTTTTGCGGCACACCACAATGTCCCCTTCCTCCAGGGTCGGGGCCATGGAAGCACCGTAAATTTGCAGCACCGGCATCCACAGCGTGGCCACCAGCACAGCCACCGCCGCCACCACGATCAGGGTGTACAGGGTGCTGCGCAGGACTCGGCTGTACTGCCGCTTGTACTTTTCCCGGTCCAGCTCGGCGGTGAGCTGCTCCACGGTGGGCAGGTCCCGGGAGCGGCTGAATTTTGCCTGCTTCATGGCTGCTCCTCCGCCAGGGCCTTCACGCTGGCCAGATACTGCTGGGCAGCCTTATCCGCTGCCTCAAACACGCCGTTGAGCCGCAGGGCGGCCTCCGCAATGGACCCGGCACAGGTCAGATGGATCTGCCGGTCGCTGAGGGCCTGCTGGGCCTGCTCCAGCTGCTGGCGCAGCTTCTGATTTTCCTGGGTCTGGGCGATGAGCATTTCCAGCAGCTGGCTGCGGCTGAGCCGCCGGAGTTCCTTGTCTGTCATGGGCTACCTCCCCGTCCTGACCGGATCAGCCTTCAAAGGTCAGGATGTCCTTGTATTTCTCCTTGAACAGATCGTAGACGGCATCCAGAGTCTGCTCGTCCTCCACGGCCAGATAGTTCTCGTGCTCCTGGTCGATGGGCTGGATTTCCAGAATGACGATTTGCCCCTCCTCGTCGTCGGCAGGGGAGAGGATCAGATACTCCGTGCCCTGGTATTCCAGGCAGTCCAGGTATTCAAAATCCACGTCCTGGCCATTCTCGTCGGTGAGGGTGAGGATGCTGGATTCTTCCTCGGCAAGCAGATTTTCGTTTTCCATAGGAAACCTCCTAAAAGTTTTTTTATATTATATCCCATGGCGGTAGGAAATGCAAGACAGAAATGGGAAAATGCCAGGTTGTTTGGTTGCAATCTCTGGGGGGATATGGTAAAATAACGCTGATTCAAGGGGAAAATCCCCTGATTGGGAAGAAGCGCCCAGGCCGGCGGCTTGGCCTGGGGAGGCAGCGAAGAGAATCCCATATTGTCAAAGAGGAATGTGCCTATGAAAAAACAGTCTTTGTCCGCCCTGCTGGCCCTGTGCCTGCTGCTGGGCGGCTGCGGAAACAAACCGAACCCACTTCCGCCGGAGCAGACACCTGCGGCTCAGGCCCAGACACAGCCCCAGCCCACCCAGCCTGCGGCCACCGTGCCGCCGGACGGCAATCCCGGCGATGTCACCTGCAAGGGAAGCTACACCGGCCAGCCTGCGCCGGAGCAGGTGGTGGCACGCATGGGGGAAGAGCAGCTGACCAACGGCCAGCTCAGCGCCTTCTATTGGGCGGCAGTGGCTGCCTGGCAGCAGTCCGGCCAGGAGCCAAGCCCGGACTTTTCTGCCCCGCTGGACACCCAGCTGTGCCCGGAAGACCCCGGCTGCACCACCTGGCAGCAGTTCTTCCTGAAGCAGGCCCTGAACGCCTGGCACACCAGTCAGGCCCTGGCGGCCCGGTGCTATGGCGGCGGCATCCCGGCAGAGGAAGCCTACAAGCCCAATCTGGACAACTATGAGAAGTACTTGACCGGGATGCCCGCCACCAAGGTGCTCTACCATTATGGTGACTTCCACCTGAATTCCATGCACCAGGCGTATCTGGACAGCCTTCCCCAGCAGCTGGACACCCTGGCCCAGACAGCCGGACTGGAAAACCGCCAGGAGCTGGCCCAGGTGGGCTTCGGCACATCTGCCCAGGACCTGGAAGCCTTCGCCCATGATTATAACGAGGGCTACATGTGCTTTACCAACCTATTGTACACCCTGGAAAAGCCGGACCAGGAGCCGGTTCCCGGAGACGGGGTGGACATCCGCTATGTGCTGCTGGTGCCCCAGGGCCAGGTGGCAGCGGACGGCCAGGTGACCGCCGACGAGGAAGCCTGGCTTGCCTGTGAGGAAGAAGCGCAAGAGCTGCAAAAAACCTGGATGAGCGCCCATTTTGTCAGCGACGGCACCTTTGCGGAGCTGGCCAACAAGCACTCCCAGGACCAGGCCACGGCCCCGGATGGGGGCGCTCTGCGGAATCTGCATCAGGGCCAGCTGGTGGAGCCGCTGGACAGCTGGTGCTTCAGCCCTGCCCGCCAGCCGGGAGACACCGGCATTCTCCGCAGCCCCTGGGGCGTGCACCTGATGTACTACACCGGCCCCACGGCGGCGCCGAAAGTAACCCAGCAGCAGATGGCTCAGCTGCTGGAATCCGTTCGGGAGGAATCTCCCATGCAGGTGGACTATTCCGCCATTGTCCTGCCCCAGGCAACACCTCTGGTAAGCTTGGGAGATATCCTCTACCCGGATGTGGCCCATGAGCGGTTCCCGGAAGTGCCGCTGTATTTGCAGCAGGACTATGCCGGCACCATGTTCGGCGGCTTCAAGCTCGCCACCAACGGCTGCGGCATTACCTCCATGGCAATGATCGCCAGCTACTTTACGGACCAGGAGCTGACACCGCCCACCATGTGCGCCCGGTATGGCCGCTACAGCTTCGCCAACGGCACCGACGGTATGATTTTTATTAACGAGCCGCCGGTCATGGGCTTCTTCCTCCGGGAGAAAACCTACGAGCCGACGATTGCCTACCAGGCCCTCCAGGATGGTCACCTGGTGATTTCCCTCCAGCACAAGGGCTACTGGACCCGGGGCGGCCATTACATCGTGGTGGAAAAGCTGAACGACGACGGCACCGTCCAGGTCCGGGACTCCAACATTTACAACTACGGCGTAGACGGCCGGGTAAAGACCCACAAGGAGGACCGGCACAGCTGGAAATCCATCACCAACGCCGGCTCTGCCTTCTGGATTTTCGAGCACAAGCTCACCCGCCCCAGCGTCTGCACCCGCTGCGGCCAGGGCGAGGGCGTAGGCAAGCACCTGCTGCAAGAGGACTACCTCTGCCAAAGATGCCGCCCAGCCCTATCCCGCCGGGAAGCCTACCTAACAACGGCCAGTGGCCGTTGACAATTCGGGCCTGTTACCCAGGCAGTAGACCCACACCTTAGGGTGTCACCCGAGCAGCGTGCCGCCGCTGTCAATGGCGAGTCTGAAACCCTGGCGGTAAACCCACACCTCAGGGGGGCACCCGATTCGATACGGCTCAGTAGTTTGGCCAAAGGGAATGCACCCAACTTGGCTCTCCCTCTGGGAGAGCTGGCGAAAATCTTTGATTTTCGTCTGAGAGGGGAGAGAGCCGCTGTTGGCATTATGGTGGTGGACGGAAGACACTCTCCGTCCCGGCTAGCGCCGGGCCACCTCTCCCAACGGGGGAGACAAGGCGGCGTTGGCCGCTGCTGCAAAATGCAAAACGGACCGTCTCATAAGAGATGGTCCGTTTTCAGCATAGCAAGAACGCCCCTTTCCCAGCGTCAAAAAAGGACCGTCCCAAATGAGACGGTCCTTTCTTATGTTACTTACTGCACGTAGTTGATGGTCACGTTCTCGGTGCTCTCGGGAGTGGTGACCAGCTCGTCGGAGATTTCCACATTGCCAGCGGCGATCTCAGCGAACAGAGCCTCGTACTCCTCGACAGTCCAGTTCTCCAGGGACCAGGTAGCGGTGGGCAGGCCCACAGCGTTGTCGGCAGCGCCCAGAGAGGTGCCCTTGCCGCCGATCTCTTCCCACTGACCGTCGTAGTGCTTGCCAATGGCCCACACAGCGGCGTCAGACAGACCCTTCATAGCGGAAGTGATGACAGCGGGAGACTCGAAGGACTGGTCAACGTCCACGCCCACGACCAGGCCGTCCTCAGCAGAGGCAGCAGCGGCAACGGACTGGAACATGGAACCGCCGCAGCAGAACACGACCTCAGTGCCGTTGGTGTACCAGCCGGTAGCCATAGCCTGCAGCTCGGGGGAAGCGGAGAAGGAAGAGCCGTAAGCCCAGGAGTAGTTCATCTCGACCTTCACACCCAGCTCCTTAGCAGCAGCGTCAGCGCCCTGGACGAAGCCGTAGCCGAAGCGCTGGCAAGCGGGGTTGGTGCCGCCGCCGCCGCCCATGTAGCCCAGCTTGGTGTAGCCTTCCTTAACGGCAGCGTAGCCAGCCAGGTAGCCGGACTGATGCTCCATGAAGGAAATGCCAGCCACGTTGGTCAGAGCCTCGCCAGCAGCATTGGTCAGGGGGTAGCCGTCGATGAAGACGAAGTTAACGGTGGGGTTAGCCTCAGCAGCGGCCTTCAGAGCAGCCTCCTGCATGAAGCCGGCAGCCACGACGACTTCAGCGCCGTTCTTGCAAGCCAGGTTCATGGCGTCGATACGGTCCTCGTCAGTGGCCTCGTTGCCGTTAGCGGGCTGATAGTACTTGTAGGACTTGCCGTTGTTGGCAGCGTACAGCTTCACGCCGTCGTAGGTGCCCTGGTTGAAGGACTTGTCCTTCAGCTGGCCCACGTCGGTGATGAAAGCCACCTGGTACTTGCCATCAGCGGAAGTCATCTCGTCGGGGATCTCGTCGGGGTTGGTGATGCCGGTGCTCTCGGCAGCCTCAGTGGCTTCGGTGCCCTCAGTACCCTCGGTACCCTCGGTACCTTCGGTAGCAGCAGCCGTAGTCTCGGTGGCAGCCTGAGTCTCAGCAGGAGCGGTGGTGACAGGAGCCTCGTCCTTGGCGCCGCAGGCAACCAGGGAGAAAGCCATGGCCAGAACCAGCGCAACAGCCAGAATCTTCTTCATGTTTCATTCCTCCAGATAAAAATATCTTTTGACGCTATCAAAACGTCTATACTATTCTCGCACATTTTACGGGAAAAATCAATAGATTTTACAAAGATTTCAAGAATTTGTTAAAATCCGTCGGTTTGTTCTGATTTTTCCTAATTCATATGCTCGGAGGCAGAAAAACTGTATGGTAAAATTTCTGCCAGGGTGTGGGTCTCCCAGCTGTCGCCTGCGCCCACCATATAAATGATGAAGTCGTCCCGGCAGAATTCCCGCATCACCTGGCGGCACACGCCGCAGGGCGGGAAGGGCCCAGTGATCACGCCGTCCTTGCCGCCGCAGACAGCGATGGCGGCAAAGTCCCGGTGACCGTCATAGACCGCCTTGAAAAAGGCGGTGCGCTCGGCGCAGACGGTGGGGGTATAGGAGGCGTTCTCGATGTTGCAGCCGCAGTACACCGTACCGTCAGCACACAGCAGCGCCGCCCCCACCTTATAGCCGGAGTAGGGCACATAGGCATGGGTCATGGCCTCTTTCGCCATGGCGCACAAAGTTTCTGGTGTCATACAATTTCCTCCTTTACTGCGGCCAGTGGCCGCTGACAATTCGAGCCTGTTACCCTGGCGGTAGACTCACACCTTTGGGGGTCACCCGGTTCGATACGGCTCAGTAGTTTGGGCGAAAGGGGACGCACTCACGAATAAAACGCACCCCACTTGGCTCTCCCTCTGGGAGAGCTGGCGAAAATCTTTGATTTTTGTCTGAGAGGGGAGAAAGCCGCTGTTGGTATTATAGTGGTGAACGGAAGACCCTCTCCGTCACGGCTTGTGCCGTGCCACCTCTCCCAAAGGGAGAGGCAAGGCGGCGTGCCGCCGCTGACAATTCGAGCCTGTTACCCTGGCGGTAGACTCACACTGTTTGGGGTCACCCGGTT
>X4_Red_Fox__coassemble_57_pt1 | contig 25218 bp, 25 predicted proteins | sample X4_Red_Fox__metabat2_low_PE_004 | metagenome-assembled genome bin X4_Red_Fox
GCTGTGATCGCCAAGGCCAAGGCGGCCAATATGCCCAACGACAACATCAAGCGCTGCCTGGAGAAGGCGGCCGGTGCCGGCGGCGACAATTACGAGTCCATCACCTACGAGGGCTACGGCCCCGGCGGCGTGGCGGTGATCGTGGAGACTATGACCGACAACCGCAACCGTACTGCCGGCTCCATGCGCCACCACTTCGATAAGTTCGGCGGCAACCTGGGCGCTTCCGGCTGCGTCAGCTGGTCCTTCGACAAGAAGGGCGTGCTGGTCATCGACAACGAAGACGGCGACTACGAGGAAGACCAGGTGATGATGGACGCCATGGACTGCGGCGCTGACGATTTCGAGGCCGACGGCGACGTGTTCACCGTCTATACCACTCCCGACGACTTCAACGCCGTGGCCGATGCCATGGGCGAAAAGAAGTACACCTTCGTCTCCGCTCAGATTGAGATGGTGCCCCAGAACTACCAGAAGCTGGAAACTGAGGAGCAGATTGCCCTCATGGAAAAGCTGCTGGACATCATGGAAGATGACGACGACGTGCAGAACGTCTGGCACAACTGGGAGCAGGAATAAAATAGTTGGAGGGCGCAGGAGTATTCCTGCGCCCTTACCAGTTTGTCAAGAAAATTACGAAGAAGAAACATCATTGCGAAAAGTGAAGACATGGCAATCCGTAACCTTAAAACCAAAGAATTTCCCGTACAATTCCGAAAACGGAACATCTAGGGAGGGATTGCTATAGCAGTTCCTTTACGTACAATGCTTTGCTTTTATAGATTGATCAAGCCCCTGCTTTTGAGCAGGGGCTTGATTGCACGTATTGGGTTTTAGCGGCCACGGTTGCCGAAGAACCAGTTGAACCACTCGTCGTAGCTGCCCTCACGGGGCATGTTCTCGTCGGGCTGGGGGATTTGGGTGTCCTCCTGGGGCTTTTCGTCCAGGGTGATTTCCATGGTCACTTCCTTGCCGCTGCGGATGACGGTGACGGTGGTGGTGTCGCCAGCTTCGTAATTGCGCAGGGCACGGGTCAGATCGGTGCGGTTGCGGATGGTGGTGCCGCCCAGGTCAATGACGATGTCCTTGGGCTGGATGCCTGCCTTCTGGGCTGCGCCGCCGTCTTCCACGCTGACGATATATGCGCCGGTGGGCAGACCGAACTGGGCAGCGGACTGGGCGTCGGTATCCATAGCGGTGACACCCATGTAAGCGCCGGTGACATAGCCGTACTGGATCAAATCGTTGATGATAGGCACCACATCGTCGATGGGAATGGCAAAGCCGATGCCCTCGATGGTTGCGCCGGAGTTGGTGGTGCCGGAATACTTGGCGGTGGTCACGCCGATGACCTGGCCCTGCATGTTAAACAAGGGGCCGCCAGAGTTGCCGGGGTTGATGGCACAGTCGGTCTGGATCATGCTGATGGTGGCATTGTCCGTGGTGACCTCCCGGTTGATGCCGCTGACATAGCCGATGGTCTGGGTGGAGGCCAGGGTGCCAAGGGGGTTGCCGATGGCGGCCACCATGTCACCGATGTTCATCTGGGCGCTGCTGCCGATGGGGGCGGCGCTGAGACCATCGGCCTCGATTTTCAGCACAGCGATGTCGTTGGCGGCATCGTGGCCCACCACCTGGGCGGGGTATTCCGTGCTGTCATAGGTGATGACGCTGACCTCGGTGGCGTTTTCCACCACGTGGTAGTTGGTGACCACATAGCCATCCTCAGACCAGATGAAGCCGGAGCCGGAGCTGGTGCCGGTGGAGGTGCCGTAAATGCTGTTGGTCTGGATGGTGCTGGAGATGGCCACCACGCTGTCCCGGCTGCCGGCGTAGAGCTGGCTGGGGCTGAGGCTGCTGCCGTCGTTGGGCAGGGTCTGGGCGCTGCCGCCGGAGATGCCGGCATTGCTGTCGATCTGCTTTTGCAGCTGCTCGATCCGGCGGGACAGCTCCTGCTCGGTTTCGGCGCTGCGTTCCTCCCAGCTGGCGTTGACGCAGGCGGCGGTGATCAGGCAGCCGCCCACCACCAGGGCAGCGGCCAGAGTGCAGGCCAGCACGGTCTTCCAAATGGGCTTGCGGGGCGGCTTGGGCGGCCGCTGAGGCGGCTGGCTGGCGGGCTGATAGTGATATTCCGGGGCCTGCTGGTGCATCTCATACGGGGAGTTGGCATAGGGCGAGGTGCGCTGCTGGGGGCCGCTGCGGTAAGTGCCGTCCTGCTGGGGCTGGCCGGGATGATCCGGCCCCTGGTCCACAGGGGGGTGGCTGGGTTGGTATTCCTGATTGTCGTTGGTTTCCATAAGGGTGTTCCTCCTTGCTTTTCTGTGGTTATCATACCGGGCAGTTATGAAAAAATTGTGTACTTGGGGCAAACGAACTATAAATAATAGGGAAGCATGTCCAGTGTAGCGGATATTTTTCCTTTCGTCAAGAAAAAAGGCGGCAGCTGGAAACTGCCGCCAAAATGGGAACATTACTTTTTGCGGAAGGACTTGCAGTCGGTGCACTGGTCCATGGTGGGGCTGGCCTCGTGGGTGCCTACCCGGATGTGGTCCAGAGAGCAGTAATTCTCGCCGCCGCAGTGGTAGGCGCACTGCTGTACGGTGCATTCGATGCACTTGTTTGCATGGCAGTTCATAATGGTTCCTCCTTCGGTGGTTGGTAAAATGCGCCCGCTCCGCACTGGTTTTGCGCGCGGAGAGGACGCAGGTAGTATGACCCGCTGGGAGGAAAGTATGCGTTGCATTTTTGGGGAAAGTGTGGTACAGTAGAAAAAAACAACATGCAAAGCGAGGAACTGGCAATGGCAAAACTGGCACCTTCGATTTTATCTGCGGATTTTGCAAATTTGGAGCGGGATATCCACGATATGGAGGTCAACGGGGCAGACTGGGTCCATGTGGACGTGATGGACGGGCTGTTTGTGCCCAATATCTCCATCGGCATCCCGGTGGTGAAGGCCCTGCGGCCGGTGACGGACCTGCCGCTGGATGTGCACCTGATGATTGACCGTCCGGGCCGGTATGTGGAGGAATTTGTAAAGGCCGGGGCAGACTGGCTGACCATTCATCTGGAGGCAGACCAGCCCCAGAACATTTTGGAAGCCCTGGATAAAATCCACGCCCTGGGCTGCAAGGCGGCCCTGGCCCTGAAGCCCAAAACCCCGGCTCAGGCGGCCCTGCCGTAACTGGAAAAGTGCGACATGAGTCTGGTTATGACGGTGGAGCCGGGCTTCGGCGGCCAGAAATTCATGGCGGATATGACGCCCAAGCTGCGCACCCTGCGGCAGATGCTGGACGAACGCAACCCGGGGTGCATCCTGGAAGTGGACGGCGGTGTGGACGGCGATACCTGCCAGGTGTGCAAGCAGAGCGGGGCGCAGGTGCTGGTGGCCGGTTCGGCCTATTTTAAGGCCCCGGACCGCAAAACCTTCGTTCAGACCATCCAGGCGTGAGGAATCCCGGAAAATGCCTTGACAGAGCGGGAAAGATTGGGTAAAATAAGCAAGTATCCCCTGCCGGACCCCCGGCAGGGCTATATGCCCCAGTAGCTCAGTTGTATAGAGCGGCCGCCTCCTAAGCGGCAGGTCGGAGGTTAGAGTCCTCTCTGGGGTGCCAAAATGAACGCAGAAGGCCGTGGGGCTTTCTGCGTTTTAGCTTGTCAAAAAACCGTCTTTGCAAGATCGGCGGGCATACCGCTCCTTTGATACACAGACAAAGAGCCCGGGCAGTGAAATACTGCCCGGGCTTTGTGGTGCCTGGTTACGCCGTGGCGGCGGCTTCCATCATGTACTGCATGAACCGAGAGGTGTCAGACAGCTGAGAGAAGCTCAGGTCGATCCCGTTCTTGCCCACGTCCATCAGCCGGAAAAAGTTGATGGCGGTGCGGTCGCTTTTCAGGCTGCACTGAGAGCCATCGGGCAGGTGCAGCAGCACATCGCCGGAGCTGGCTCGGACACGGCGGAGAAACTCCTCCTTATCGGGAATCAGAAAAAACTTCATCATATAAAAACCTCCTTGTACGTATGGGTCACAACCCGGTGTGGGCTGTGAGGCTGCCGGTGAAGGAACCGGCGGCATACGGATGACGATTGTGAGGACTGGGAGAATCTCCTTCACAAATTTCAATGGCGGGTTGCAATCTCTCCCAACCGCTGCTATAATTATATCCACAAATTGGGCGGAGTGTTACAATAGAATCACCAAATCACTATGACAAAACCGCCAAACGAGGGGGAAAACCTATGAATTACGGGGCTATCATCAATGCCCAGCGCCGGGAATTGCGCCAGCACGGCACGCCGCTGTTTCCCGTGGGATGGTATCACGAGACGCTGATCCGCCACGGAATTCCCTGGCACTGGCACGAGGAATTGGAGGCGCTGGTGGTGGAAAAGGGCACGGCTATGCTGGTTATTGACGGCCAAAAGCACATCATCTCCCAGGGGGAGGGTGTCTTCCTCAATGCCGGTGTGCTCCACAGCGCCTGGTCCGCAGATGGGAAAAAATGTGTGCTGCGCACCCTGGTGTTTCATCCCCGGCTGGTGGGCGGCGTGGAGAGCATCTTCTGGGAAAAATATCTGCGGCCCCTGGTGAATGACCGGGCGGCCCGGTGGTTCCACCTGGACGGCAGCATGTCCTGGCACGCCCGGGCGCTGGAGACGATTGTGACGGCCTGGGAAGGATTCCGGGACCGGGAGCCGGGATACGAATTTTTGGTTCGGGGGCAGCTGTCGGGGCTGGTATTTCTGGTGTGGCAGAACAGCCAGCAGAAGCAGGCGCCGCCGCCGGAAAAGCTGCTGCGGGACATGGAGCGGATCAAGAAAATGCTGCAATACATTGATGAGCACCTGGCGGACGAATTGAACGGCGCAGCCATTGCATCCAGCGCCGGACTCAGCGAAAGCGAGTGCCTGCGGTGCTTCCGCACCATGGTCAACACCACGCCTATTCAATATGTAAAGAAGCTGCGGCTTCAGCGGGCGGCTGTCCTGCTGGAAAAAACCGATTGGAAGGTCAGCGACATTGCGGCCCAGTGCGGCTTCCAGGAGATGAGCTACTTTTCGAAAAGCTTCCGGCTGTGGACGGGCTGCGCCCCCAGCGAGTACCGCCAGCGTGCCCGGACGGAGACGGAGTGACCAGGCCGGCGGCTTTTGACAAAGAAATTCCGGGACAGTTCCATGAAAAAACGGGGAAAGCCAGGAAAACCCCTTGACAAGGGTGATATAATATACGTGCATATAATGCGTGAATAGCGGCTTGTGGCAACATGGGCCTTTGAATTTTGACGAAATGAGCGGTTTTGTATATGAATTTGGAATTTGATGTTTACAAGCAGAAACTGAATGACTGCCGCCCGGCGCTGGAGGGGCTGGCAGACTCTCTGAACCTGGACGGTCTGCGCAACGAGCTGGAGCGTCTGCACGCCATGCAGGAGGCCCCCGGCTTTTGGGATGACCCGGAGAAGAGCCAGAAGGTGGTCGTAAAAGCCAAGCAGACCGAGGCCAAGGTGGAGCGGTATGAGAAGATGCTGTCCGCCTGGGAGGATTTGATGACCATTTGCGAGATGGCCGAGGAGGAGGACGACGACTCCATGCTGGAAGAGCTGAAAGAGGGCTTCCAGCAGCTGGCCGAGGGCATGGAGACCTGCCGCCTGGAAACCCTGCTGACGGGGCACTACGATAAGAATAACGCCCTGATGAGCTTCCACGCCGGTGCCGGCGGCACCGAGGCCCAGGACTGGTGCCAGATGCTCTATCGGATGTACACCCGCTGGGCGGAGCGCCACGGCTACACCTATAAGATCATGGACTATCAGGAAGGGGACGAGGCAGGGCTGAAATCTGCGGACATCCTCATTGAGGGCGAGAATGCCTACGGCTTCCTGAAGGGGGAGAACGGTGTCCACCGTCTGGTGCGGGTGTCTCCCTTTGATGCCAACGCCCGGCGGCAGACCTCTTTCTCCGCCATCGAGGTCATTCCCGACATTGAAGACGACAGCCAGGATGTGGAGATCCGGCCGGAGGATTACGAAATGCAGGTGTTCCGCTCCTCCGGTGCCGGCGGTCAGCACATCAACAAGACCTCCTCGGCCGTGCGCTTGATCCACAAGGCCACCGGCATTGTGGTGTCCTGCCAGACCGAGCGGAGCCAGTTCCAGAACAAGGAAACCTGTCTGCGGATGCTGCGCAGCAAGCTGGTGGAAATCAAGGAACGGGAGCACCTGGACAAGATTTCCGATATCAAGGGCGTGCAGCAGAAGATCGAGTGGGGCAGCCAGATCCGCAACTACGTGTTCATGCCCTACACCCTGGTGAAGGATACCCGCACCGGATGCGAGACATCCAACGTCAACGCCGTCATGGACGGCGCTCTGGACCCCTTCATTGAGAGCTACCTCAACTGCCTGGCCACCGGCAACTGGGTGCAGAAGTGAGGTTCGGGTACCGAAAGATAAAAAAATTGGTGTAAATGCTTGCATTTGCACCAAGTATATGCTATACTGTACGGGCTATTATAAGGTCCGCAGTATTGGCAGGACCATTTTCCATTCGCTGTCTGCGAATTAGGCGGAGGGAGGTTATTTCGTGGGTGCTTTTAAGATGGTTCTGATTATTTTGGAGGCTCTGTGCAGCCTGGCGCTGATTCTGGTGGTGCTGGGTCAGACCGGCAAGGAGGCTGGCCTGTCCGGTGCGCTGACCGGTGCTTCCGAGTCTTACCTGAATAAGAACAAGAAGGGCAATCTGGATCACATGCTGGCGTCCTCCACCAAGTGGATCGCCATGGCCTGGGTTGTGCTGACACTGGTGCTGAGCCTGGTGTAATCGTAAAAAATCCGTCCCGGTGAAAACTGGGACGGATATTTTTTGAACAATTTTGGGAAAAAGTCGGCAATTTTCGCAAATGCAGTTGCATTGGCGGCGAATTTCGGATAGGATAGTGGGGGATAGAAACGCCGGGCCGGGGATTGCGGCCCGGGGAAAGGGTGATTGTATGAAGCCATTTGTTGGAGATGTCCACACCCATTCGCTGATGAGCGGCCACGCTTACGGCACCATCCGGGAGATGGCGGCAGCGGCGGCCCAGCGGGGGATGGCCCTGCTGGGGGTTACGGAACATGCACCCGGCATTCCGGGGACGGTGGATCCGGTGTATTTTCGCAATTTGCAGGATGCGCCCCGGCTGCTGTATGGGGTGCAGATGCTCTACGGCAGCGAGGTGAATCTGCTGGCGGAGGGGGCGCTGTCGCTGGATGAGCGGCATCTGGCGTGCCTGGACTATGCCATTGTGGGCATCCATGGCCTGTGCTATGAGAATCAGGGCCTGGTGAAAAATACGGACAATCTGCTGCGGGCCATGGAGCACCCCAAGGTGCGGCTGGTGTCCCACCCGGACGACGACCACTTTCCACTGGATTATCCCGCCCTGGTGCAGGGGGCCAAAGCCACCGGCACGGCGCTGGAAGTGAACAACAGCTCCCTGCGAAAGCCCCGCCTGCGGCCCGGATGCCGGGAAAACTATGGAAAAATGCTGCCGCTGTGCATGGAGTATGGGGTGGACATTCTGGTAAACACCGATGCCCACGACCCGGATGCCGTGGGGGATTTCACCCTGGCCCGGCAGCTCCTGGCGGAAATCGGCATGGACGAAGCACGGATCCTAAACACGGATTTGCAAAGAATGAGGAAATTTTTGCTGGATTGATGGGAAAAACAGTGACCGAGAGCACCAAATTCCCTCCCGGAATTGGCGGCGAGTTTGGGTAGATTTTTCCCGGCGGCTGTGTTAGAATAGGAGCAACAACTTGAAAGAAGGAGTGTCTGCTATGGAAAGCAAGAAGTTGGCTGGTCTGGAGCCGGCCCCTGTGTTTGGTTATTTTGAGGAAATCTGCGGCATCCCCCACGGGTCCCGCAACACCAAGGAAATTTCGGATTATCTGGTCCGCTTCGCCAAGGAGCAGGGCCTGCGCTATATACAGGATGAGGCGGACAATGTCATCCTCTTTGCTGAGGGCACCTGCGGCATGGAGGATCATCCCCCGGTGATTTTGCAGGGGCACATGGACATGGTCTGCGAGAAGGATGGGGACTGCCCCATCGACATGGCTGCCCAGGGCCTGGACGTGACCCACGACGGGCGGATGGTGTTTGCCAAGGGAACCACCCTGGGTGCGGACAACGGCATTGCTGTGGCCCTGGCCCTGGCGGTGCTGGCGGACAAGAACATTGCCCATCCGCCTCTGGAAGTGGTGATTACCAGCGATGAGGAAATCGGTCTGCTGGGCGCTGCCGCCATTGACCTGTCCATGCTGAAGGGCCGCCGCCTGATCAACCTGGACTCCGAGGGGGAGGGCGTGTTTACCGTCTCCTGCGCCGGCGGCGCAACCAGCGTGATCACCCTGCCGGTGGAGCGCCGGGCTGTGTACGGCCCCTGTGTCCGGCTGATGGTGGACGGCCTTCGGGGCGGCCACTCCGGCACGGAGATCGACAAGAACCGGGCCAATGCCAACAAGATCATGGGCGAGTTTCTCAGCCGCATTGAAAAGCTGATGCCTCTGTGCCTGACCACCCTGGCCGGCGGCAACAAGGACAATGCCATTCCACGCTCCTGCCAGGCCACCGTGGTGGCTATGGGCATCCATCTGGAGCGGATCAACACCATTGCCCAGGAGCTTCAGGAGGAGGTTCGCCGGGATTATGACGAGCCGGATGCCGTGGTGCAGGCGTTTGACGTGGATGCTCTGGGCGGCAATGCTCTGTCCACCCAGTCCACCAGCCGTGTGATCGGCCTGCTCAGCGGCCATCCCAACGGCATCCAGGCCATGAGCAAGGACATTGAGGGCCTGGTGCAGACCAGCCTGAACCTGGGTATTGTGAAGCTGGGCGACCGCCTCACGGCCACCAGCTCCGTGCGCAGCAGCGTCAATGCAGAAAAAGAGGCCCTGCTGGCCCAGCTGAGCAAGCTGGCGGAGATGTTCGACGGCACCTACAGCCAGTCCGGGGACTATCCCGCCTGGGAGTTTAAGAAGGATTCGCCCCTGCGCCAGGTGATGGTGCGGGTGTACACCGAGCTGTTCGGCCTGGAGCCTCAGGTGATTGCCCTCCATGCCGGCTTGGAGTGCGGCCTGTTCAGCGAGAAGATTCCCGATTTGGACAGTGTCAGCATCGGGCCGCAGATGTACGATGTGCACACCACCCGGGAGCGGCTGGACATCGCCTCTTTGGAGCGAACCTGGCGGTTCCTGCTGGCGGTGCTGAAAGCCCTGTAAGATAAGCAAAAGAAAGCCCTTCCAACTGTTAACGGCGGTTGGAAGGACTTTTTCTGCCTATCGGCGCCGGGATGGCCCCGCCAGCAGCCCTCTCAGCCAGCGGATGTCCTCCCGGCCCAAAATCTGGCACAGGCACAGCAGACTTCCCAGCAGCGCCAGATATACGGCACTTCGGCTGACCGGGCTTGCAAATTGACTGCCGCCAAACCCGGCGGCCAGGGCCGCCGCCAGGGAAATTGTGGGAATTTGCCAGGGAATGCGCTGCCGGGTAATGGCCAGCAGCCGCCGCAGGCTCAGCAGGAAGTTGAGGGCGTGGCTGATCAAAAAGCTGACAAAGTAGCCGCCCATGCCGTATTTAGGCAGCAGCCAGTACAGCAGCACTACGTCCAGAGCGGAGGAGAGGATGTTATAGCGAACACAGCTGCGCTGCTGTCCCAGCCCCTTGGTCATGGCATCGATGATGGCATCGCAGTAGAGCATGGGCACCAGCAGGGCGTAGCCTTGCAGCAGCGCACCAGCCTGGGCGTTGCGAAACAGTCCTTGGCACAGGGGAACCGCCAGCAGATAGAGAAGCCCGGAAAAGACCAGGGCATAGAGCAGAGTAGCTTTCAGACTTCGCTTCACCAGATAGCGGATGCGCCGCCGGCTTCCGGCGGCGGCACACCGGGCCAGCTCAGGAATCAGCAGCTCCGCCAGACCAAAGAGCAGGCTGGCAGGAAACATCACCACCGGAAATACCATGCCGCTGAGGATCCCGAAGGCGGCCAGTGGGTCTTGGATCCTGGCGCACAGCCCCAGCCGCTTGGGGACCAGCAGATTTTCCGCAGTGCCGATGCCGGAGCGGAGAATATCCGCCAGGGCCAGGGGCAGGGCGGCTCGGAGCAGCCGGGAGCGGATGGGAATGGGCGGCCCTGCCAGGGCGGCCTGTCTGCGCCGCAGAACGCTCAAGGACAGCAGGGTAAAGACAGCACCGCAGCCGCTGCCCAGCACCACGCTTTGGCAGGCCCGGGCGGCATCCCCACCGGCCCACAGAGCCAGGGCCAGCACGGTGGCGGCCATGGTGCATCCCTGCTCAGCTACCTCCACAGCGGCCAGCGTGCCAATGCGCCCGGCCCCGGTGAAATAGCCGGTCATCACCCCGCACAGGCAGCTCACCGGCAGGAAACCGGCAAACAGCCGCAAGGCACCCAGTGCCTGCAAATCTCCGATCCAATTGCGGGCCAGCCAGGGGGCGAGGATGTACAGGGCCAGGGCAGCGCCGGTGCTGAACAGGATGCTGTACTGAAAGCAGCCGGAGAGCACCCAGGATATGTTTCCGGGCTGCCTTCTGCCCAGCTCTTCGGCGGTCAGATACATGCTGGCGGTGCGGACACCGGCCATTCCTGCCACCAGGGCCAGATTTCCCACCGATAGGGTCAGCTGAAGCAGCCCCACCCCCGCAGGCCCCAGGGCGGCAGACAGATAAACCTGAAAGCTGGTCCCCACCAGCCGCAGCAGCAGATTCACCCCGGTCAGTAGCAGGGCAGAATAAAACATGGGCAAAACAATCCCCCCTTGTCCACAGACTATGCGGACAAGGGGGGCGGTATTCAGGCAAATGGGGATTCCAGAATGGTCAGAGCCTTTTGCTGGGTGTCCAGCCGGGCCTGGCAGCCAATGGGGAGTGTCAGCATGGGATGGGTGTGGCAGCAGTCGAAATCGGCCAGAATGGGCAGTGGGTTTCCGTCCAGCACCTCCAGCAGAATTTCATAAGGCTTGCGCCCGGTGCCGCAGTCGTCAAACAGCTCGTGTTTGCCCAGCACAATGCCGCCGATACGGTCGAACACCCCAGCCAGCTTCAGCATAGAGAAGCTGCGCTCAATGGTGCTGGCATCTTTCAGAGAATCTTCAATCAGCAGAATATCTCCGGGCTGGATTTGGGGCATATAGGCCGTGCCGAAGATGCCCTCCATGGTGTTCAGATTGCCGCCAAGGAGCCGCCCTTGGCACACACCGGGCTGGACACACAGCCACTGGTTGTCCCGGCCGGTTTTGCTGCGGTTTTGTGCAGCCCAGGGAATCATCTCGTCCGTCCACTGCACCGGCATCGGGCAGGAGTAGGGGATATGCCCCTCCAGCACCACTTGTTGGAAATAGCGGAAGGTTTCTTCCACAAAGGGCGGAAATTCCCCGAAGGAGGATGCCAGCGCCGGGCCGTAGAACGTCACCAGGCCGGTTTTGGCATAGATTCCCAGCAGCAGGGCCGTGGTGTCGGAGTAGCCGATGATGATCTTAGGATGGGCTTTCAGGTAGTCGTAGTCGATGTAGGGCAGGATGGAGTTGGTGTTGTTTCCGCCGATGGCGGCCATGAGGATGGGAATATCCTCCCGGTAAAGCAGCTGGTTAAATTCCTCTGCCCGCTGGCGGATGCTGCCGGAGCGGTAGTGGTCCTGCTGGCCATATAGGCTTCCGTCCACCACTTCGATGCCTTTGCTCTGCAAAAATTCCTTTCCCCGCTGATACCGCACGGGGACAGTGGCGGAAATGGGGGAGGAAGAGGAAAATACCCCGATTTTTAGGGGGAATCCTGGCTTTTGTGCTTTCATAATGTATACACTCCTTTTACTCCTGCGGCGTAAAGCTCTTGCACAGCATTCTCAGGGGGCAGCTGCCGCACTGGGGATTGCGGGCGGTGCAGCAGTCCCGGCCGAACAGGACGATGCGGTGGCAGAAGTCGCTGCTCTCCTCCGGGGGGAGGATGGCACGGAGCTGCCGCTCTGCCTTTTCCGGGTCCTTGGTGCCGTCGGTGAGGCCCAGGCGGCCGCAGATGCGGATGCAGTGGGTGTCGCAGACCACGCTGCCCGGGACGGCGTACAGGTCCCCCAGCAGCAGATTGGCGGTTTTGCGGCCCACGCCTGGAATCCGCAGCAGCTGCTCCATGGTGCCGGGGACCTTGCCGCCGAAGTCCGTCAGCAGCATTTGGCAGCCCAGCACAATGTCCCGGGCCTTGTGTTTGTAAAAGCCGCAGGTGCGCACCAGCTGCTCCACCTGGCCAATGTCTGCCCCGGCCATGGCTTCCAGTGTGGGGTAAGCGGCGAACAGCGCCGGGGTCACCAGATTCACCCGGGCATCGGTACACTGGGCAGACAGCCGCACGGCAATCATCAGCTCGTAGTCTTTGGTATAGTGCAGGGCGCACAGGGCATTGGGGTAGCGCTCTTTCAGCAGGTCGATGATTTGATGGACGGTCTGGGTCATATTGGGTCATTCCTTCCGTATAGATACGCCCAATATACTACAAAACCCGACGGTTTGCAAGATTTATTCCTCTGCCTGGGCGCTGAGGGCGGAAATCTCGTAGGCGATCCGCTGCTGGGGGCCGTCATCGGTGAGCTTGGTGTAGGGGCGGCTTTGGAGGCGGCCCTGGATGTGCAGCCGGTCCTTGCAGGCGCAGCGGGAAATCTCCTGGGCGGTGCGGCCCCAGAGAATGCAGGGCAGATAGTCCGCCCGCTGGAAGGCCCGGGGCACGGCCAGCAGACAGTCGCAGATTTCCCGGCCAAGGGGTGTCCGGCGGAAGGTGGGCTGGCGGCACAGGATCCCGTCCAAGCTCACTTCGTTTTGGGCCGGGCCATCCTCGCAGAGAATTTGCTGGGGATAGACAAAAATCATCAGATGCCGCTGCCCGTCGCTGCGGACATTGTGGGAGCGAACCTGGCCGGTTATGGTCAGCATGGAGCCGGTGGTGAGTTCGGCGGCTTGCAGCACCCCTTCCGGGGCCACCACCGGGAGCACGTCCACCGTCCCCGACAGCCGGGGCACTTCCAGGGTGAAGCGGAAAAACCGCTGCCCGTGGTTTTCGTGGGAGAACCGGGGCGCATCGCCCAGGGTTCCCCGCAGGAGAATTTGATTTGCCGTTTGTTCCATAGGTACCACCTCAAAATGAACTGATGTATGGAACATCCTATGCAGGGCCGGGACAAACAGAACAGCCCTTGCAGCGGCTGGGCAGGTGTGGTATACTTTGGGCATGGCAGAATGCAAGCATGAAAACAGGGAGGAAGCTATGGAGTTTCGGAAAATCGACGGATCCAATTACTGGGATTGCATGACCTTGACGGTGGATGAGACACAGTCCAATTTCGTGGCGGACAACAAGCAGTCGCTGGTGGAAGCGGCCTATGAAGACGGCCTGTACCCTCTGGGCATCTACCAGGGGGAGACGATGGTGGGCTTTGTGCTGTATGATTACGACGATTCCTTTCCCGGCTGGTCGATGAGCCGGTTTATGATCGGAAAGCAGTTTCAGGGGAAAGGGTATGGAAAGCAGGCGGCAGCGGCGTTTTGCGAGTATATGAAGAAAACCCATCAGGCGGAAAAACTGTATCTTAGTGTCTCGCTGGATAACCAAATTGCCCGCAGCATGTATAGGGAGCTTGGGTTTGAGGAGATGGAGGAAATTGCGTATACGTTTCTAGGCATGCAGTTTCGGGAAATGCAAATGGTGAAAAAGCTATAATCGAAGCGCCGTCCCCTGGCCCAGCCGGGAGACGGCGCTTTTGCAGATCACGGTTTTTTCTTGAGATGGCCCAGCAGATACCAGCCAATCCCGCCCACGGCCAGCAGAACCAGGGCAGCAACAGGCTCCAGCCAGCTGGGGGCGGTGACGAAAACAGCCGTGGGGCCGTCGGCACCGCCGATAATGGCAATGCTGCTGGCAAAGCCGTCAGTGGTCAGGGCCAGATACCCGGTGTAGAGCCAAACGAAGATCCCCACCACCACCGGCCACAGCAGCTTGCAGCCGGCGGCAATGGCCAGGGCGGCAAAGGCGAACCGCCAGGGGCTTTTGCGGTAGGTGTAGTCCTGCATTTGGGCGTTCAGCTCAGCGGCAGCCTGCTTGGGCGTGCCCAGTGCCTGGTAAATTTCCTCGTCGCTCTGTCCGGCCTCCCGGCGGGCCTGAATGGAGCTTATAAAGTCGTTCATGACCGGCCTTTCAGCGCCAGGGGCAGGTTCAGCCGCCGCTCAATGGCGTTGGTGTAGCGCTTCATGGTTTTCTCTTTTTCAGTCATGGTGTTCCCCTTCCTGGTAAAATGCGGTGACGGTTTGGGAAAAGTCCTGCCAGATCTGCTGGCGGCGGCGGGCTTCCAAACGTCCGGCGTCGGTAGCGGTGTAGATTTTCTTGGGGGCGGTGCGGCCCTCCCACTGGCTCCAGCTGGCGCTGATCAGCCCCTCGTCTTCCAGCCGGTACAAAATGGGGTACAGGGTCCCCTCCTTCAGCTGGAAGCGCTCCTGGGACATCTGCTTCAGCTGGGTGATGAGCTTGTAGCCATAGCTGGGCTGGCGGCAGATGAGTTCCAGCACCAGCATTTCCAGCACGCCCTTTTTCAGCTGCTGTTCAAACCGATCTTCCATTGTACTCCTTTCTGTGCTAGGTATTTAGTATTGCTAAGTACAGTATAGCAGGGAAGACGGCATTTGTCAAGATTCCTGTTCCAGCCGGGTCAGCTGGGTGCCGGGATAATAGTGGGCCAGAATCTGCCGGAAGGTGCTGCCGGTGAGAGCCATGGCATCGGCACCATACTGGCTCATGCCTACCCGGTGGCCGTAGCCGCTGGTGGTGACGTGGATGCCGCCGGAATCCACATGAATGGAGAACCGGGTGGAGGGAAGTCCCAGCGCTTTGCGCAGCTGCACCCCGGTGAAGGTCTGCCCGGCGATGTCCATGGCGGCAATGCCGCCGCCGGTGGTATAGCGGACATTTTGAAACCAGGAAGCGGCATCGCCGTCGGGGGTGATGCCCAGGGCCTGGGCGAACTGTTCCGGGGAGAAGGTGAAGTGGTCTTGGTAGTGGAGGGCTTTTTCCTCGCCGGGGCTGTCCACCGCCTGCAAATAGGGAAAGTCTGCGCCCCAAACCGCCACTGCATCCTCAGTACGGCCGCCGGAGCAGGAAAAGTAGGTGGCTTCAATCAAGGCCCCATCATAGGTCAGCACCAAGCCGCTGGTGTCCAGAACGGCCTGGGTGACGGCATCCAGGCCCTGGGGTGTGCCGCCCTGGGCCAGGTAATCCTCCGGGGCTATGTAGGCTTGACAGCAGGTGCTTTGGGTGCAGACGCTGCCGTCGCCGTGCTTGCCCCCGGTGTCCCCGGCCTTCCGGGCATAGGTGCGGGCGGCCACGGCCTGGGCTTTCAGGGCCTCCGGCTCAAAATCCGCCGGCATCTCCGCCAGCACCACCCCGATCAGGTAGGTGTCCAAATCTTGGGTAAGCACCTGCCCGGCGGTATTTCGCACCAGTACAGGCAGCTGGACCCGGGTTTCCGGGGGCTGGGTGGCGGCGGTGGTTTCGGCGATGACGGCTGGCGGCTCAGGCAGCAGCACGGCGGCGGCCTGCACCATGAGACTGGGCAGAACCAGGCCGAAGAAGGCGGCAGCCAGAAAATCGGCAGTGCATTTTTTCATAGGAACATCCTCCTGTGGGCATGGGTGTTGGGCCGGAAAGGGGCGCACAGGAGGATGGTATCATTTTTGCAATGGAAATGCCGTCAGATTTGAAGAAGAAAATCTGGAAAATTTCCAATGTTTTTTTCGGCAAGTATTGACTTTCTCCCGGAAGCGTGATAAATTATCCTACGTTAACAGCAAAGAATTGGCGAAGATTTTCGACGGCGTACTTTGGCATTCCATTTGCCGGTGTTGTACGTGCGCCAGCGGGCCTGCGGCTTCCTCGTGGATGTGCGGGCGTATTTTTTGTATTTTTGGCGGAAACGCTGTAAAATAATTCAACAAGAAGGAGAGTCCTACAATGTTTATTTCCATCCTGCTGTTTGCGCTGGGACTGGTGCTGCTGATCAAGGGCGGCGACTGGTTCGTGGACGGCGCTACTGGCCTGGCCAACCGGTTCCATCTGCCGGATATCGTGGTGGGCGCTACCGTGGTTTCCATCGGCACCACCCTGCCGGAGGTCATGGTGTCTGCCACCGGTGCCCTTCAGGGCCAGGGCGCTATGGCCTATGGCAACGCCATCGGCTCCATCATCTGCAACACCTCTCTGATCGCCGCCATCTCCGTGGCCTGCAATCCCGGCCCGGTGAATGTCAAGACCATGAAGATGCCTGTGCTGTTCTTCTTCGGCTCTGCGGCTCTGTACTGCCTGGCCGCCTACATCCTGGGCGAGTTCCCCCGTTGGATGGGCTTCGTGATGCTGGCTATTTTCGTCGTGTACACCTTCCTGAACGTGCGCAACGGCCTGAAGAACCCCGAAGCCGCCGCTGAGGAAGCTGAGGAAAGCGAGAATGCCAAGCCCCGTCAGCTGTGGCAGGAGCTGGTCCTGCTGGTGGTTGGCGCTGCCGTTATCGCTGTGGGCGCAAACCTGCTGGTCACCCATGGCACCATCATCGCTGAGAAGCTGGGCGTACCCGAGACTGTGATCGCCCTGACCTTCGTGGCTCTGGGCACCAGCCTGCCTGAGCTGGTCACCACCATCACCTCCCTGAAGAAGGGCCGTGCCTCCCTGGGCATCGGCAACGTCATTGGTGCCAATGTGTTCAACCTGGTGCTGGTGTCCGGCGTGGCCGTGAGCCTGGCTCCCTTCGAGGTGCCCGTGGGCAAGATGCTGTTTGGCCACAACGCTTCCCTGGTGCTGGACATTCCCCTGATGTTGATCGTCATGGGTCTGCTGTGCATCCCCGCTCTGACCAAGAAGAAGCTGGGCCGCTGGCAGGGCATCACCCTGCTGTGCATCTACGCAGCTTTCTGCCTGTTCCAGTTCTTCGTGTAAGGAAGATTCAAAAAATCCACCCCTGCTGGGGTGGATTTTTTGCGTTTCAGTGAAGGTTATTCCGGAATAGAAAGGCAGGTGTGCAGGTCGTTCCATTCTTCGTCTGTCAGCTTGGTGTTATCGCCCCAGAAGTCGTGGACGATACCCTGGTTTACGAAGAAGATATGGGTTTGCACAATATTAGCGGACTGATTGGAGCCGCTGCGGCTGAAACTGGAGCACCAGCCGTTGTTCAAATAACTAATGCTGCCGGTGCAGGTAAGCGTGGGGTCACCGAAAGCGGAAATTCCACTGTTTTCTATCCAACTATAGAACGTGTCTGTGGGGTCGTAGTTCTCTGGCAGGGGATAGAGGGCAATGCCGCCAACAGCTTGACCGCCTTTCTCTATGGTATAGGTTCCGTCATCCTGGGAGAGGAGCGTGTATCCATCAGGGGCGGTGAAATAGGGATAAGTTGTGAAGGGGGCGTTTACTGGGGTGTTTATGAAGTTGGCAATTGCCTGCTTGGCGGCTTCGGCATCCAGGGAGTGGACGGTTTCCTCGATGGTAAAGGCATTGTCTGTGAACACGTTGGCCTGGATGTAGACATTCAGGAATTTGCCGTCCGGGGTAAAACGGAAACTCACAAAGTAGTGGGGCTGCTCGCCTGGGCCCTCCAGATAGGGCTGGTCGATGCGCAGCGTGATCGAGGTCTCGTCCTCTGCGGGCAGCGTGCCCTGGTAGGAAATGATGGATTCGTCCCACTGGAAGGTGGCAAGCCAAGGCTCTATCCAGTTCTGCTGGGGGACTTCCCGCCATTCCCAGCGGCTGTCGCAGGTGTAGAACTTCCCATCCTTGCGCAGGCCGCCAAAGCTGGAAGAGCCGCCGCTTTCGGGAACGGTGGTAAGGCTCAGCTGGTCTTCTCCGGCGCTCCATGCAATGGTCTGACTCTGGTCATTCAGGGCGATGGAATTGGGGCCGGTTGTGGTATTGTGCCGGTCGCTGTGAATCTGATAGCCGTCGCTGGCTTGGATTTACTCCAAAACCCCCTTGCACTGGGCCAGCGCTTCGGCCTCAGTCGCCAGACTTTCCTGCTTGGCGGTCAAGTCGGTGACACCTTCGATATAGCAGCTTTTCAGCAGGGTTTCTTGCAGCTTGGCCGGGAGACGGTTGTCGTAGAGCCACAGGTCATAGACATCGGTTTCTTTTAGGAAGAAGTAGTGGGTCACGGAGTTGTCCAGTATTTTGCGGCCGTTTTCGTCGGGGATAATGTTGCCGTTTTCATCCCGGTTTGCAGGCATGTCGGGGAAGTAGTTGGTTTCATAGTCCGCATAAGTGGAGCCGCCGTCCATATAGGCATAGGTTGTGCCTGATGCTTCCGGGACACCCAGAGCGGCCTGCCATTCCTTGGAGAAACGGACGGTATCGGCGGCCTGCGTTTCACTGCGCAGGGCCAGACCGCCAACTTCGGCACCCTCTGCATAGAAGCGCTGTTCGCTTCCTTCGGTGCGCATGGACATGCCCTCAGGCAGTGCGAAGTGGAAGGGGCCCATGGCGCAGCTGGCAGGGCCAGTGGTTTCCTTGGAATCTCCGGCGGCAGCTTCGGTGGGACTTACGGTGGTGTTTACAGTGGTGCTTTCGGTGGGAGCCGGGGCGGCGGTGGTTTCCCCGTCGGTCTGGGGATTGACGGCGCAGGCCGTTAAGATGACCACGCAGACCAGTACGCTCAGTACGCTGACCCAAATCTTGGGCTGTTTCCATTTGGACATATTGATGATCCTTCCTTTCGTATTGCCCTCGCCGAAGGCCAGGGGGGAACCGGCGAGGATGGGTTTTCCTGTGGACAGATGCAGCAGGGCGGCGGCATAATCCGGGCGGATGTGGGGGCCAAGCTGGCGGATCACGCCCTCGTCACAGCTCATCTCCATGTCCTTGCCGGCCAGCAGGAAGGCCAGCCAGACCAGGGGATTGAACCAGTGCAGACACAGAGCGCCGTAGGCCAGCAGCTTGAAAATGTGGTCAAAGCGGCGGATGTGGAATCGCTCGTGGGCCAGAATATAGGGCCGTTCCGCCATGGTGACGCTGTGGGGCAGGTAGATCTTGGGCCGGAAAATTCCCAGCACAAAGGGGGTGGGGATGTGCCCGGTGAGATAGATGTTGCCCCGCAGCAGGGTGGCGTGGCGCAGGGTGCGCTTCAGCCGCAGATAGCTCAGGCAGCTGACCAGCACCATAGCGGCGGAGCCAATGGCCCAGACCCAGGCGGCAATGGCAGCAGGGGAGGGCGCTGCCGGTTTGGCGGAGACGGGAGCCGAGGGCACCGAGGGTGCGCTGGGAATCACCGGGGCAGCTGGGGCTGCCGGGGCGGGAAGATAATGCACCTGGGTGGCAAACCCGGTCTGCACCGTCACCTCCGGCTGCACCACTTCCAGCACCGACACCGGGGAGGGCAGGGACACTGGGCACAGCAGCCGGAACAGCACCACCGCCCACAGGGCGTAGGCAAATTTCTTCGGCGCTTTTTTCAGCAGCAGCCGCACGGCCAGCACGCACAGGATCACCACGCTGGCGGTGAGACTCATGTTGAAAATCTGAGAAAATACACTTTTCAAGGCATTCACCTCCGCATATCGTCAATGATTTTTTGCAGCTGTTGGATGTCAGCATCCGCCAGCTTCTTGCGAGAGCCGAAGGCTGCCAGGAAGGCGGGCAGGGAGCCGTCGAACGTCTCCTCCACAAACTGCTCGCTCTGCATGGCGTAAAATTCCTCCCGGCTGATCAGCACCTGGACGGTGCCGCCGTCGTTTTGAAACAGGCCACGGTCACACAGCCGCTTCAAAACGGTGTAGGTGGTGGTGCGCTTCCAGGAAAGGGCTTCCTCTGCCAGCTCGGCCAGGCGGCGGGAGCTGAGCGGGGCGTTGCGCCAAATCAAATCGGCAAACCGGGATTCCATTTCCCCCAGATGAATCGCAGGCATGGGGCATACCTCCTTTGCTAGATTGTCTAACTCTTGTAGACAACTGTATTCTACTATTTGTAGACTAAAATGTCAAGAGGGAAATCCGGGAATTTCACAGTTAATTTACACTTCCTGTGTTGCACAATCCCCTGAGGTTTGGTATAATAACACCAAGCTTTTATGCAATCTAGCAGGAGGTGGGGACAATGAAACTGACCATTGACGGATACCCTGTGGAGGCCAAGCCCGGGCAGAGCCTGCTGGAATTGACCCAGGCGCTGAATCTGACGGGCAAGGGGCTGGGCCAGCGGCCGCTGGCGGCGAAAATCGCCGGTGAGGTATTCACCCTGAACTACATTCCCATGCGGGACACCCAGGGGGACCGGCCCTCTATCCGCCGGGCAATGGCGGCTTCCGACGGCCAGGTGCATCTGCTGCACTATGGCGATGCTGCGGGGAAGGAGTGCTACATTCGCACCGCCCAGTTTGTGGTATTTCTGGCGCTGCGGCAGCTGTGGCCCCAGGCCAAGGGGAAGATGAACTGTACCCTGGGCTCCAGTGTGTTTTTCCAGGTGGAGGGAACGGACAACTTTTCCGCCTCCCGGCTGAAAGCCCAGGTGCAGGCCCTGGTGGAGCAGGACATTCCCCTGGTGCGCCGCCGGGTGCCCCTGGAGGAGGCAATCTGCCGCTATGCCCGGGAGGGCCAGCAGGACAAGGCCCGGCTGCTGAAATGGCGGAATGAGACTTACTTTGATGAATACGCCTACGGCGATTTTGCCGACTATTACTATGGAGAGATGATGCCCTCCACCGGCTATCTGACGGTGTGGGACATTGTGGCGGCAGACGGCGGCTTTGTCTTCGTCTATCCCGACGACCAGGACCCGGACCGCTGTGCCAAAGTCCCGGCAATGCCCAATTTCTTCAGCGTCTACACAGAGGGAGAGCGCTGGGGCACGCTGATGGAGTGCGAAACTGTGGCGGACCTGAACGACCTCACCACCACCGGCCGGATTCGGGAGCTGATTCGGGTGAATGAGGCGCTCCACGAGAAGCGGTTTTCCCAGGTGGCAGATTTGGTGTGCCAGCGTGGGGCAAAAGCGGTGATGCTGGCTGGCCCCAGCTCCTCCGGCAAGACCACCTCGGCCAACCGCCTGGCCACCCAGCTGCGGGTCCACGGGAAAAAGCCCATTTTGATGAGCCTGGACGACTATTATATTGACCGGGACAAAATCGCCCCCGGCCCCGACGGCAAGCTGGACTTGGAGCACATCAACACCATCGACACCGCCCTGTTCCGCCAGGATATGGCGGCGCTGCTGGCCGGCCAGGAGGTGGCGCTGCCCAGCTTCAACTTCCTCACAGGACGGCGGGAGTGGCGGGGAGACAAGCTGCGGCTGCACCCGGATTCCGTCATCATCGTGGAGGGGCTGCACGGGCTGAACCCTGCCATGCTGCCGGAGAATGTGGACAGGAATTTGATTTTCCGGCTGTATGTCAGCCCCCTGCTGCCGCTGAACCTGGACGACCACAACCGGATCCCCTCCAGCTATCTGCGGCTGCTGCGGCGCATTGTCCGGGATTACGAAACCCGGGGCGCTTCGGTGCAGCACACTATCTCCATGTGGGACAGTGTCCGCCGGGGAGAAAGCCGGTGGATTTTCCCCTACCAGGAAAATGCGGACGTGATCTTCAATTCCTCCACCCTGTACGAGCTGGCGGTGCTGAAAAAGCACATCTACCCCCTGCTCACCGCCGTGGAGCCGGAGGACAACTGCTATGACGAGGTGCGCAACATCGTCAAGGTGCTGAACTTCGTCCTGGAAGCCGACGTAGACGACGAAATCCCCCCCACCAGTCTAGTGCGGGAGTTCATTGGTGGCAACAGCTTTTACCGGTAACGGTTTTTGCAGCACAGGTATCGGTTCGGGGCAGCGTCCCTGCCCCCGATGCAGATAAGGAAAGGATGGAAATGGGATCAAACGAAGGAGTGTGAGTATATGAGAAAAAATATTGCGGTTATTTTGGCGGCAGTGCTGCTGCTGGCGGTCTGCCTGACCGGCTGTGCAGAGAAAACCCTGACCAACTATGCCAATCTGGGCTATGATTTGAGCGAAGCCGGAGCAAAAAGCGTGGTGTTCCGGGTGTACCATGCCAACGCAGAAAATCCCAACTGGCAGGAGCTGGCCAGCTTCACCTGCCAGCCGGAAAAGGGCCATTTTGCCGATGTGGGCGTGGAAGGGGCAGAAAACCAGGTCATCGTGACGGCAGAGGACAATTACACCGTGAAAACGGAAGAGGCCCAGGATTTCTTTACCGATGTGACGGATACCTACGAGCTGACCGTGGAGGGCTTTGCTGGGAATTTGGCGGGCTGCCAGTTCTTTGAAGTCAAAAAGACCACCGAGGAACAGCCCTACCAGCTTTACCCCGTGAACAACGGAGAAGGCGTGAGCGTTGCTGCTGACCTCCAGCTGGATAAACCCTACGCAGGTGCAGAAGCCAATCTGGATAACCTGCTGATCACCATTCAATTCCAGTGAGTGTTTTATAGAAGAGTTTGTGATTTCCCCCATTCCCATCTACCTGAAAAGGCAGGGCAAAAGCCCTGCCTTTTGTGCTGCCACCTTGTTGCAAAGGGTACGGAAGAGGCAACCTTCTCCCAACGGGAGAAGCCTTGGTGCGGCGGAACACAATTGTTGCCAGAAAAATCGGTACCGGATCAGTGTGCTATGGCCACACGCTGCGCCGGGCCCCCTTCCCCCGGGGAAGGGTTTTTGATAGAGAAAAGGGACGCTGCAAACGTGCAGCGTCCCTTATAGTATGTTACTGAATATGGGTGTGGTTGTTGATGTGGTCCTGGCAGTAGCAGTAGTAGCCCTTGCAGCGGGAGCAGTAGCGGAATTCCAGCTCCGGGTTGGTCACGTCCGTCCGGCCGCAGACGGTGCAGCGGTGGGTGTAGGGGGCCTGGGGGGCGGCGTGGGAGGCTTCGTAGGAACCGGCATCAAAGTGGATGACCTTGGCCTGCTTTTGCGGCTGGGGCTTCTGGTGCACAACCCGCCGGGCGTTGGCCCGCCAGGACATGGGGATGACATTCAGCACGTCCTTGCCGAAGAACAGGAAGTAGTTGGCCAGGGAAATCACCGAGAACAGGTTGTAGGGGAAGGGCATGGTGAACAGATCCAGCAAAACCAGCACCAGGTCGAACAGGGCAAAGACCCAGGCCCGGATGGGGATGATGAAAAACAGCAGGAAGTTGGCATCGGGGTACAAGGTGGCATAGCTGAGGAACAGGCTTAGGTTCAGGTAGGTCACGCTGGCCCGGCCGCCGAAAATCAGGCAGTAAATGTCCATCAGCACCACGCCGGTAAGATAAAACAGATTGAATTTGAAGGTGCCCCACACATTCTCCATAGCCCGGCCCAGTGAGTAGTAGCAAAGCAGGGAGACGGCGGTGAGCAGCAGGTTTCCGGCGCTGTAGGTCAGCGGGTAGGTCAGCAGTCGCCAGATTTGGCCGTGGAGAATGGCGGTGCGGTCAAAGCACAGCAGATTGTACAGCACATAGTTGCCGCTCATCTGGCTCATGACATAGACCACGGCACTGCCCAGCACGATGTAGAGCATCAGATTGGGAATGCCCTTGCTGCGGTTTTTGTAACAGCAAAGCTCGAATTTTCTGCGAAGTTCTTTCATGGTATGCAGCTCCTGATATGAATGATAGTTCTATTTTACCAGCAAATGGCGAAAAAGTCTAGATAAGAATTGTGAACATTTTTCCAGAAAAGGGGAGAAAAAGCTGTTGACATTTGGAAAATTACAGGTATAATAGTGGAGAAAACTGCATACAGCCTTATCAAGAGCGGTGGAGGGAACGGCCCGATGAAACCCGGCAACCTGTATATTCAAGGTGCCAAATCCGGCGGCAACGAAAGATGAGGATTCGATACCTGCGCACATCGAGTCTTCGGTGTGCGTTTTTATATTATTGCGCAAGAAACCATGACCGCTTCGAGCGGTACCAGACAGAAAGGACTTATTATGGAAAAAAGACTGTTTACTTCGGAATGCGTCACCAATGGTCACCCCGACAAGGTGGCCGACTCCATTTCGGATGCCATTCTGGATGCCTGCCTGGCCCAGGACCCCGGCTCCCGTGTGGCCTGTGAGACGATGGTCACCACCGACCTGTGCATCATCTGCGGCGAAATCACCACCAAGGCCCAGGTGGATTACGCCGCCGTGGCCCGTCAGGCCATTCGGGAGATCGGCTATGTCTATCCCGGCGACGGCTTCGATGCCGACACGGTCCAGATTCAGTGCCACGTCCACACCCAGTCCGCAGACATCGCCCTGGGTACCAACGATGAGGTGGGCGGCGCCGGCGACCAGGGTATGATGTTCGGCGGTGCCTGCACCCAAACCCCGGAGCTGATGCCTCTGCCGGTGGCCCTGAGCCGTGCCCTGTGCCGCCGCCTGACCCAGTGCGTCCGGGAAAACGACCAGCTGCGCCCGGATGGCAAGACCCAGGTCAGCGTGGCCTTCGACGAGCAGGGCAATGTGACTGGCATTGACACCGTGGTGGTGTCCGTGATGCACACTGAGACCTTCGCCATGGACCAGCTGCGCAGCTATATCCGCAGCCAGGTGATTGCCCCAGTGCTGGCGGAGTACGGATTTGACGTGGCGGACGTGGCCCACATCCACATCAACCCCACCGGCAAGTTCGTCATCGGCGGCCCCAACGGCGACACCGGCCTGACCGGACGGAAAATCATCGTGGATACCTACGGCGGCTATTTCTCCCACGGCGGCGGTGCCTTCTCCGGCAAGGACCCCACCAAGGTGGACCGCAGCGGTGCTTATATGGCCCGCTACATGGCCAAGAACCTGGTGGCGGCCGGTCTGGCTACCCAGGTGCAGGTGCAGCTGGCCTACGCCATCGGCGTGGCAGAGCCGGTTTCTGTCCGGGTGGACAGCTACGGCACCGGCGTGGTCAGCGACGAGAAGCTCACCGAGCTGCTGCGCAAGACCTGTGACCTGACCCCCGGCGGCATCATCCGCAAGCTGGATCTGCGCCGGCCTATCTATGCCGAGACAGCGGCCCACGGCCACTTCGGCCTGGACGGCAGACCCTGGGAGCAGACGGACCTGGTCCCGGAGCTGAAAGCCCTGGCAGGTGTGTAAATGAAAACCATTCCCCGACTGGTTGGAAATTTCCGGCCAGCCGGGGATTTTTCCATCTTTGCAAACGGGGGAGAATGTGGTATGA
>X4_Red_Fox__coassemble_58_pt1 | contig 25013 bp, 19 predicted proteins | sample X4_Red_Fox__metabat2_low_PE_004 | metagenome-assembled genome bin X4_Red_Fox
CCTTTGGGGAGTGGTCGTCCAGGCTCATGGTGATAAGTTCCATCATCTTGTCCACAACGTCAATATAGCCGCCGGACTTCAGCGCGTCCAGATCCACTTTGGGGTTAAAGGTGGTATACAGATCCCGAATTCGGTCGATCCGCCCGGCATCGGTCATTACAAACTGCTTGTCTAGGATCACATCCAGCGGATCGGGAGATGGTGGAGCGTTTCTTTTCCCTTGTGCCATAGCAATACTCTCCTTTGTTTTTCAGTTTTATTTTATGATACTTCCGCCGCAAACCCCGGGCAACAAAAAAAGTGGCATTATCCTTTGAAAAAGTAAATCAGAAATCCCGACTTCTCCCCAAAAATTTATATAATCCCGGATTATTTTATAAAAAGGGTCAATATCAAAAATGAAATATCCATTTTCAAAAGAAATCCAGAAAAAAAGAAAGTATCATTTACATATAAAAAACATGCACCACCCCATTGGGGCGCAAATTAAGGAGGAGCATTTTTATGGAAAAACCGAAAATCGGCTTCATCGGCTGCGGCGGCATCGCCTTTGACAAGCATCTGCCCGGCATGGCTTCCCAGCGGGACAGAATTGATATGTATGCGTTCTGCGACATTATTCCAGAGCGTGCCGAGGAAGCTCGGGCAAAATACGGCTGCGAGGGTGCCAAGGTATTTACCGATTACCGGGATCTGTTGGCCTGCCCGGAAATCGCCGCCGTCCACGTGCTGACCCCCAACGTAAAGCACTGCGAAATCTCCTGTGCCGCCATGGAGGCCGGTAAGCATGTGATTTGTGAGAAGCCCATGGCTGCCACCTACGCAGATGCGCTGAAAATGTATGATACCCACCTTCGCACCGGCAAGCTGCTGACCATCGGCTACCAATACCGCCACATGGACTCCAACAAGGCTATGAAAGCGTACGTGGACACCGGTGCACTGGGTGAAATTTACTATGCGGAAGCCACCGCCTTCCGCCGCCGAGGCATCCCCACCTGGGGTGTATTCACCAACCGGGCAGAGCAGGGCGGCGGCCCTCTGATTGACATGGCCACCCACGCACTGGACCTGACCCTGTGGATGATGAACAACTATGAGGTCGCCAGCGTCACTGGTCAAACCTTTGCCAAAATCGGCCCCGTCGCTGCTCCCGGCGAGATGGGCAACGACTTCGGCCCTTGGGACCCCGCCAAGTACGAACTGGAGGACGCCGCTTTTGGCTTTGTCCGCATGAAAAACGGCGCTCTTATCAACATCCGCTGCTCCTGGGCACTGAACCTGATCCCCAAGGAGGGCATGGTTCGCCTGTGCGGCACCAAGGGCGGCCTGGATACTGCCGGATTTGGAGAGGTGACTGCAAACCACGTAATCGCCAACCGCTGCGTTGACAGCAAAATCGCTACCCGCTCCATGTTCCCCCGTATGGCCGGCACCATCGACCGCAATCCCATGGTTTCTCCTCAGGATGCCGAGGCAAAAATCTGGGTTGATGCACTGCTGGGAGAGGGAGAGCTGTTTGTTACCCCTGAGCAGGCTCTGACTGTCACAAAGATCCTGGATGCGATTTATGAATCCGCAAGAACCGGCAAAACCATTCACTTTGACTGACTTTTCCAAAGGAGGCACGTATGAACGAAAACCGGCTGAAAAAGCTGCATAAGTGGGCGGAAACCAACGCCGCCTCCTGTATTTTCCCCTTCTGGACCAGCGAATACATCATGGACCAGGAAAACGGCGGATTCTATGGCGTCGTTACTCTGGACATGCAGCGCAGCAATTCGGAGCCACGGAGCCTGACACTGACAGGCCGGATGCTGTACGCATTTTCCTCTGCCTACCGGGTATTCGGAGACGAAATTTACCGTCAGCGGGCAGAGTACACTTTCCAAGAACTTATCTCCCGCTTCTACGACCGGGAGTACGGCGGCGCTTTCACCACGGTCACGGAAAAGGGCGAGGTCTTGACAACGGACAAACCCAACTACTGTGAGGCATTCCTCATCATGGGCTGCGCCGCCTACTATCACGCCACCGGAGATCAAGAAGCCCTGCGCATTGCCATGGAGTCCTTCCACATTATGGAGACAAAGGCCAAGTTTGCTCCCGCCTGCTACTATGGCAACATGACCCGGGATTTCCAGCCCACTGAGGGCTTTGGTTTTGGGCGCAAGGGAATGGAAAGCCCCTTCCCCCCGGATGCCATCATGTTCCCCCATCATCTGTGCCAGGCGTATCTGCGGCTGTATCAGGCCACGGGGGATCCGGAAGTTGGTTCTGCCCTGAGGGATATGGTCAGCTTTATTGCCAATAGCCTCTACGATGACCAGTACCATTGCTTCAAAACCGTTATCTCCAAAGACGGCTCCCGCATCGGTACGAACCAGAGCTTCGGCCATGACTGCGAGATCAGCTACCTGGCGGTAAACGCCGCCCGTCTGGTTGGCGGGAAGGCGCTTCAGGAAAAGATCAAAGCGGTCGTTACGGATGTGCTGTACCATGTTTTGGGCCATGACTTTTCCCCCTACGGAAGCCTGTACAACGGAGGTGACCTGGTCACTGGGGAGAAAAACCTGAAAAGTCACGTGTGGTGGGCCCAGGCGGAAAGCGTGTCTGCCATGCTCTGCGGCTATGCTCTGACAGGAGACGAGCAATTTTTAAGCGCCTGCGAAACCCAAGCGGACTTCATCGAAAAATACTTCGTCAACCGGGAGCACGGCGACTGGTACAACAACATTCTGGTGGACGAAACCGGCGGCCACATTGTGGACGGTATGCACGGATTTGATAAGCTGAACCCTGGCAAATGTCCCTTCCACAATTCCCAGATGTGCTTCGAGGTTATGGAGCGCACCGCCGCCCTGCTGAGACAGGAGGAAACTGCATGAAAGATATCTATCTGATTACTGCATCCTTCGCCGGAGAGATCAAGCGGGACTTTCTCGGCTACCTGGACATGACCCGGCGGGCAGGCTATACCGGAATCGAGTTGTTCAACTGCCCCTACAAGGAATACTCTCCCAGGGCGTTCAAGGCGGTGCTGGATGATTACGGCTTAACCGCCATCAGCAGCCATGTGAACGTGGAGGATACGGACTTTATGCTGGATTACCTGCCGGAAACCGGCTGTAAATTTATGGTCTGTCCCGGCGTACATGTCCGCTCCAAAGAGGATGCCTATCAAAAGGCGGAGCTTCTCAACGAACTGGGCCGTAGAGCAAAATCCGTGGGCCTGCGCTACGGCTACCACAACCACAGCAATGATTTTGATGTCTACGATGGGGAAACGGTTATCGATATTTTCCTGAAAAACACGGACCCTGAGCTGGTGACCTTCGAGCTGGATGCCGCCTGGGCCTGGCGTGCAGGAGTCAACGCAGCAGAGTTTATCAACGCCCACGCAGGACGCTTTGACCTGATCCACGTAAAGGAAACCTCCAGGGTCCTGGGGCCGGAGGACGATCTGAAACCTCTGTTCGCCAGGGCAACACGGGACCCCGACGGGCGGCCGATCTTCACGCCGGAAATGCAAGCCATCTTTGATGCGCACCGGAAAATCAACTGCAAGCTGGGCAGCGGCATCATCAATATGCCCGAAATCAAAAAAGCTGCCGATGCACAAGGGGCTAAGGCCTATATTGTAGAACGGGAGTACGCCTATACCGGCGATCCCTTCACCACGATTCTGGCAGATCACGAATATCTGCGTAAGCTTTGAGAAAGGAGCGGTTTTTGCCATGAAAATGCTGATTGGCGGACAATTTACAGATGCCTCCAACGGTGCCGTTTCTCCTGTCGTAAACCCTGCCACTGGGGAAGTGGTGGATACGGTGCCGGAGGCCACCCTTGCAGACCTGGACCGAGCCATTGGTCTGGCGGTGGAGGGACAACAGGAGTGGTATGCCGTTCCGCTTTATGAAAAGCTGGCGATCTTGGAAAAATACTGCTGCCTGCTGGAAGAAAATGTGGAGCAGATCTCCGCTTTGGCATGCGAGGAGGGCGGCAAGCCCATTGCGCAGTGCCGCACAGAGGTTTTCGCCAACACGGCGATTTTCCGTATCTATATGAGTGCGGCTAATACCTTCTATGGAAAGACCCTGCCCTATAACGCCGAGGCCCGTTCCCAGGGGGATGTTGCCTTTACCATTCACGAGCCTTTGGGTGTATTCGCAAATATTGTCCCCTTTAATTACCCTGTAGAGCTGGCAGCCCACAAGCTGGCGCCTATGCTGGTCACCGGCAACAGCGTTGTGCTGCTTCCCTCCAGCAAAACGCCCCGCACGGCCATTGTGATCGTGGAGCAGCTGCTCAAGGCCGGCGTGCCTGCAAAGGCTGTATCCTGCGTCACAGGCCGGGGCAGCATCATCGGAGCGGCCGCCGCCGCAGACCCCCGGATAGCGGCGGTGAGCTTCACCGGCAGCACCGGGGTGGGCATCTCCCTGGCCGAAACCTGCGCCAAGAGTCTGCGGCCAGTCTCCCTGGAACTGGGCGGCAACGATCCACTGATCATCTTTGACGACTGCGACTACGAGCTTGCCATGGCAGAAACCATCGGCGGCCGGATCGGCAACGCTGGGCAGACCTGCTGTGCCAGCAAGCGTTTCCTGGTTCAGCGGGAAATTTATGAGAGATTCACCGCCGATCTGGCATCCCGCCTGGCTGAAGTAAAGATGGGCGATCCCAGCGACCCGACCGTTGAACTGGGTCCATGTATCCGGGAAAGCGCAGCAGTCACCGTGGAAGCGCAAATCGCAAAAACCATTGCCCAGGGCGGCAGGCTGGTATGCGGCGGCAAGCGCACCGGCGCATTCATCCAGCCTACCGTTATCCAGGTCACTCCGGACATGGACATTGCCCAGGACATGGAGGTCTTCGGCCCTGTCTGGCCCATTATTCCCTTCGACACAGTGGATGAGGCCATCGCAATTGCCAATCAGACACGGTATGGCCTGTCCAGCGGCGTAATGACCTCCAATATGAAAACCGCCATGCAGGTAGCAAACCGGGTGAAGGCGGGTGCCTGCATCATCAACGGCACCGGCAACTACCGTCTGGCCCATCAGCCTTTCGGCGGCTATAAATACTCCGGCATAGGCCGTGAGGGTGCAGTGTGCACCCTAGAAGAAATGACCCAGCAGAAAATGATCTCCTTCAAAGGAATTCTCAACGGTTAAGAAAAACGGAACGGAGGAACCAATATGAAAAAAGGAAAATTGCAGATCGGTATTATCGGCTGCGGCGGCATCTCCAACCAAAAGCACATGCCAAACCTGTACAAGCTGGGCAGCCTGTGTGAAATGGTGGCCTTCTGTGACCTGGTCGAGGAGCGGGCTGTGAAGGCCAAGGCGGATTTTGGAACGCCCGATGCCAAGGTTTATACCGACTACCATGCGCTGCTGAAGAATCCCGAGATCGACCTGGTGCACGTCCTGACCCCTAATGTCTCTCACTGTCCCATCACCGTAGCGGCTTTCGAGGCGGGCAAGCACGTCATGTGCGAAAAGCCTATGGCCGCCACCGCTGCCGATGCCAAAAAGATGATCGATGCCTGGAGAAAGAGCGGCAAGCAATTCACCATCGGCTACCAGAACCGCTTCCGTCCCGAGGTGCAGGCCCTCCACAAAGCCTGCGAAAAGGGCGAGCTGGGTGAGATCTACTACGCAAAGGCCCATGCCCTCCGCCGCCGTGCGGTTCCTACCTGGGGTGTATTTCCTAACAAATCCCTCCAGGGTGGCGGCCCTCTGATCGATATCGGAACCCATGCACTGGACATGACACTTTGGATGATGAACAACTACCACCCTGTCAGCGTCACTGGGTCCGTATTCTACAAGTTGGGCCATCTTCCCCAGGCAGCCGAAGGAAACGCCTTTGGTCCCTGGGACCCTGAAACCTACGAGGTGGAGGACTCTGCCTTCGGCATGATCAAAATGGCCGACGGCTCCACCATTAGCCTGGAAGCCTCCTGGGCGCTGAACATCCGGGAATCCCGGGAAGCCTCCACCACCCTGTGCGGCACCCTGGCAGGGGCGGAAATTCTCTCCGGGATGAGCTACCCTACTGACGAGCTGATCATCAACCGGGGCCATAATGGTGTGCTGATGGACGAGCGTATGGCCGGCGGCGGCAACGTGGCCTACTTTGAGGGTGCCACCGGCGAGCCGGGCTACGAGGAAGCCAAGCAGTGGATAAATGCCATTCTCAACGGAACCGAACCTTTGGTAAAGCCTGAGCAGGCATACGTAGTGACTCAGATTCTGGAAGCCATTTACCGCTCCAGTGAGCTGGGCAAGGAAGTTTATCTGGAACAGTTGGAGGGATAAATCATGAAGCTTGGTTTTATTACCGCTATTTTGGAAAACTACACCTTTGAGGAAATGATGGACACCGCCTCTCAAATGGGCTTTGCCTGTGTGGAAGTGGCATGCTGGCCCAGCGGCAAGGCGGAACGGCGCTATGCCGGTGTCAGCCACATCGATGCGGAGCGGGTTCTGGAAGACGACACCTATGCCCGTTACATTCTGGATTACAGCCGGGAAAAGCATGTGGAGATTTCCGCCATGTCCTTCTATCCCAACACCCTGGACCCGGACCCGGAGAAACGGGCAGCCAACATTGCCCATTTAAAAAATGTGATTCGTGCCAGCGCCAAGCTGGGGGTCAACATGGTGGGGACCTTTATCGGCCGGGATCAAAACAAATCTGTTGAGGAAAACCTGGCACTGGTTTCCGCCGTCTGGCCAGAGATCCTCACGCTGGCAGAGGAGCTTGGGGTCCGCATCGCCATCGAGAACTGCCCCATGCTTTTTGGCCGGGACCAATGGCCGGGCGGTCAGAACTTGATGACCAGCCCTAAACTGTGGCGCACCATTTTCGATCTGCTACCCAGTGACTGCTTGGGGTTGAATTTCGACCCATCCCACTTTGTTTGGCAGAGGATGGATTATGTGAAGCCTATTTACGAGTTCCGGGATAAGATTTTCCACGTGCACTTTAAGGATATCAAGCTGTATCCAGACCAGCTGGATCAGGTGGGCATCCTGGCTTATCCCCTGGATTTCATGCAACCCAAGATTCCAGGACTGGGCGATGTGCGCTGGGATCGGTTCGTATCGGCACTGACCGATATCGGCTACGATGGGTATGCCTGTATTGAGGTGGAAGACCAGGCCTTTGAGGGAACGGATGAGAAAGTGCGCAATTCCCTGGTGCTGTCCAAACGCTATATGGAGCAATTTGTGATTTGAGGTGCCGCCATGTACGAAAAAAATTATGCGGTTCTAAAACAGATCGTTGCCGGCCACAGCGTAATCCGCCATGTTTCCAAGCATCGAAACCCGGATGGAACCTTTGACCTGGTGGGAAACAAACAGATATGGAACGCAGCTCTGGAAAAATTTGACCGGATTCCCCTTTGGAAAAACGGTGCGCCGGGCTTTGACGACCGGGATCCCTTGCAGCCGGAACCGTCCATCATCTTTGTCCCCGGGGCAAATCCAGGTAAGCTGCGCGGCACTGTCATTGTCGCTCACGGCGGCGGCTTTGAAAGCCGTACCGGCTGCGAGGGTATGAACGTAGCGCTGTATTTTGCAGACCGGGGCTTCAACACGGCGATCCTGACCTACCGGCTGAAGCCCTACACCCGGATCGATGCCATGGAGGATATGCAGCGGGCCATTCGTCTCCTGCGTGAGCGGAAGGAAGTGCTTGGCATTACCGACAAGGTTGCGGTTATGGGCTTCTCTGCCGGAGGGATGCTCAGCGGCAACTGTGCAACCCACTTCGATCTGGGAAAACCGAATTCCGAGGATCCTATTGAGCGTCAATCCTGCCGCCCGGATGCGGCAGTGGTGGGCTATGGAGCCTTCGCCTTTACTGCGTTTCCTGCCGGGCTTTTCCGCAATCCCTTTGCCCGGGACCGGCAAGAGCTGTACTACCTGGCTCCTGAGGCAAACATAACCCTGGACACCCCACCGTTTTTCATTTGGCAGACCAACAGCGATGATCCCCGTCATTCCTTCGCCTTGGGCAGTGCACTGACTGCGGCTGGTATCCCCTTTGAACTGCACTGTTTTCCGGACGGCATTCACGGTCTTGCCTTGGCAGACGGCGAGAACGACCTGAGCATGGACATTCCTCATGTCCATCACTGGGCTGAGCTGTGCGCCGAATGGCTGGAAGACCTGGCAATCTAGTATTTTTCCACATGCGGGCATGCCGCCGGAAAGCGGCCTGCCCGTGCGTTACTTTTTTAAAAGCATGGAATGGATAATTAATTGATGGATAGAAAGCTGCTCTGATATAATATTGCAGAGATTATGATAGGAAAGGGATGAAACTGCATGGAGCAGGAACAAATCAAGAAAATTGTGGAGCGCCGGTATCTTATGACGGACATTGGCCGGATCAACAACATCCGTCAGCTCTACACAGAATTCAGTCCCAACGTGGACTATGAAGCCCTGTGTAGCAGTGCATTCTTTCCCGCACTGGAAAACATGATGGAGCCGGTGCTGGATAAGTTTGATGAGCGGGATCCGGATGTCATCGCCTACTGGGCCAAGAAGGGCATGGTGAAGGAATTCCATGGCGGCGACAAGCCTGTTGACTGGGACGAATATGAGCGGAAAAATGGCTACCGCTGGGAGCCAAGGGGGGTCCTGACGAAGCAGAACAGCCATCTGTTCTGGAACTCCTACGTTCCCGTATCCGCCTTTGCTCCTCAAAACAAGGATCGGAAGTATCCCACGATCTTTGTGCTCCACGGAGCCAACAACGGGATGTTCCTGATGGAGGGCTGGGGCTTTGTTCAAGCCGCCGCCCAGCGGGAATGGATTGTCATTGTTCCCGCCCTGGAGGTGGACGACTTTATTCTGGACATTCTGGAGCAGGCAAAAAAGCTGTATCCCGTGGATGAGAGCCGGGTCTATGCTGCGGGGTTCTCTTACGGTGGATGGTGTTCCAACCGTCTGGGTAACAAGTATCCTGAAATTTTTGCCGCTGTCGCCCCCTGCGGTGCCGCCATGGATTCCGGCTATACTCCCGGCGACCCCCACGATCGAGAGCCAATCCCGCCCTTTGACGGGGTGCCCCGGGCCTTGGCACTGAACACATATATGCCCATTATCAACTGCTATGGCGACTGCGACGGCAACCGCTTCCCCTTTTATAATTTCCATGGCCGTGCCTTCGGCCTGTCCAGTATGGTCACACCGGAGGATCTGGTGGAGGGCATCAACTCCTGGGCCAGGGTGAACCATGCCCCGGAGCTGAAAATTGAGGATGTCATGGCCCTGAAGGATCGGACGGATGCCAGTCCTGCCGAGAAGGAAACCGGCATTCCTCTGGAACCCGGCTGCGGTAATACCTTCACAGCCGACGGTGTGCGATTCCACACCTGCGACCTAAAAAGCGCAGACGGGATTGTCCGGATCCGGATCCTTGCAGAAATGAACATTCCCCACTGGCCAACTCCGGAAATGATTCGCCAAATTTTCGGCTTCTTCCAGCATTTCAGTAGGGATCCCGTAACTCTTGAGAGCATTTACACGGAATAAGCAGGAGTCACGCATATGTCAAGTTTTGTAGATAACTATATCGAGACAGATTTTACCTTTTACAAGCGTCTGGTGAAAATTGCGGTGCCTGTTATCCTCCAGAGCCTGATCACCACCGGTGTGAATCTGGTAGATAACATTATGCTGGGCCAGCTAACGGAAACTGCACTTAGCGCCTCCACCCAGGCAAACCAGTTTATCGGCCTGTTTACGTTTGCTATTATGGGCATCAGCATGGGATCCTCCGTGCTGTCCTCCCGGTTCTTTGGAGCGAAGGACAACCGCTCCCTGAAAAAGGTTATTACCATTGCCCTGCGGTTCAGTCTGCTCCTGGGGACCCTGTTTACCCTTGTTGATATCTTCCTGCCCAGTCAAATCATGGGTCTGTATATCAAGAGCGAGGAATTGGCTGTCATTGAGGCAGGCGTCACCTATCTGCGCTGGTCCACGATCACCTTCCTTCTGATGTCCGTGTCCTTCGTGTGCACCAATATTATGCGCAGTGCCGGATTGACCCACGTGCCCCTCATCGCCTCCGCCTGTGCCTTTGGCATTAATATCGGCGCAAACTACATCTTCATCTTCGGCAAATTGGGAGCTCCCGCCTTGGGTGTCGCCGGTGCGGCCCTGGGGACAGTCATCGCCCGTGTGGTGGAAACCAGCATCATTCTGTTTTTCTTCTTCAAGGATAAGACCATCCACTACCGCCCCAAGGATCTCCTGATGCCCTGCGGAGACCTGCTTTCCGAGTTTATCCGAATCAGTGTTCCCGTCATGCTCAGCGACACCCTGCTGGGCCTTGGCGACAATGTGCTGGCAATCATCATGGGGCAGATTGGCTCCGCTTTTGTTTCTGCGAACTCCATCACGATGGTAATTCAGCGGATCAGCACCATCTTCATTACAGGACTGGCCTTCTCAAGCTGCTTCCTGACGGGGCAGGTGCTGGGAGAACGCCGGGTGAAAGCCGCCCAGAAGCAAGGCTACACCTACCTGATCCTAGGGCTGGTCATTGGTGCCGTCGCCGCTGTGATCATCCAGATCATCAGCGCACCGGTGGTCAACGCTTACAAAATCTCTGCCGAGACAAAGGAGATCGCCTTCGAGCTGATGAACGCAGTCAGTATCATCATTATTTTCCGTTCTGCCAACTCCATTCTGACGAAAGGTGTTCTCCGGGGCGGCGGCGATACAAAGTTCCTTCTGGCAGCAGACATGTCCACTATGTGGCTGATTGCCGTTCCTCTGGGGGCGCTGGCAGGCCTTGTGCTGCACCTCCCAACATTCTGGGTCTACATTTTCCTCCACTCTGATCAGATCATTAAGGCAGTCTGGTGCGTTTTCCGGCTGAGCAGCGGAAAGTGGATCAAGAAGGTCAAAGGCGTAGATCTATAAAGCAATATTCAGCGCCGCAGCAAAAACCTGCTGCGGCGCACTTTTTATTCTTCGGGGAACACATAAAACCGGTTGGGGTCTAGTTGAATGGTGACCTTCTGTCCTCTGGCCAGGCTTGGATTTGCCTGCTCCTCTGGAAGCACCGCCGTCAGCTTCTGCCCATGCGCATTTAAATGGACAACGGTTTCTGAGCCAAGCGGTTCCGTATACTCCACAACCGCATGGAAGCCGCCTCGGCCAATTTCGATGTTAACCGGCCGAATCCCAACAGATACGTTCCGCCCTGCATCATTTGCCTTCAAGCCGCCGGTGACCATGTCCGGCAGCACGTATTTTTGCCCCAGGATCTCCACAAACCAGACACCATCATAGCACAGCGGAACATCCTCCACAAAATTCATCGGCGGCTGACCTACAAAGGACGCCACAAACCGATTGGCAGGGTGTTTGTAAATTTCCTGGGGAGTCCCCACCTGCTCGATCCTACCGTCCTGCATGACTGCGATCCTCGTTCCCAACGAGAAAGCCTCCGTTTGATCATGGGTAACGTAAATGAACGTGGTTCCCAGTTCCCTATGCAGCCTTTTCACCAGGCTGCGGAGCGTCCGGCGCATGGGGGCATCCAGATTGCTGAAAGGCTCATCCATCAGAAACAGCTTCGGCCTTCTCACAATCGCCCTGCCAATGGCCACCCGCTGACACTGGCCGCCGGATAACTCTGCCGGCCGCTTTTGAAGCTGGGATTCCAAACCCAAAAGTCTTGCGATCTCCATAACCGTGGCTTCCAGCTTCTCCCGGGGCAAATGGATGTTGCGCAGGGGGAAGGCGATATTGTCATATACGGTGAAGTGGGGATACAGGGAGTAATTCTGAAAAATCATAGCCATGTCCCGATCCTCCGGGGGCAGGTCATTGATTACCTTTCCCTCCATGACCACCTCACCGGCAGTGATTTCCTCCAGTCCGGCAATCATCCGCAGCAGGGTACTCTTGCCGCAGCCGGAGGCACCCAGCAGCACCAGAAATTCCCCCTCCTGGATATCAAGGTTCAGATCCTGGATTGCCAAGACCCCCTCATTGGTGGTATAGGGCTTGTTTTTCTGCTCCTCAAGCAGCGCCAGCGCTTTCCTCCGGCCAAAAAGCCCCCCTACCTTTGCGAAAGGATAGACCTTTACCAGGTTTCTCAGTTCCAACTGTGTCACTTTCCGTCCTCCTCCGCCTTCCCGGTCAGATAGCGGTCCAGCTCTATGCTGGTCATCTCATCGGTATCCTCCGGGATGATCTCCTCTTCTTCCCCCTGGGGCTTAGAAATACCACCTTCCTCTGCGTATTTTTCCAGGGTTTTTTCCATGCCGGTGCAGATCAGATCCGAGTAGATCCCCGGAAGAATCAGCAGCAGCACCGGATAAAAGTCCACAAGGAACACGATCAGTGCCAGCAGGACCAGCATATACAGCGTCCGAAGCGGATGCTGGCTGGCAAAATACAGGGAAAGCCGCAAAATCACGGATGTCCCCCCCTCAAACCGGGAGAGCGCCGGCGGAATGTACAGCACCGTAGGTATCAAAATCAGAGCGAGCAGAATGCCGAAGGCAAAATAAACCACACCAAAAATACTGTTCCGCCACATTTGATTTCCCAAAAACAGGCCGTATGCCAGCATCCCTCCCGCTGCTGCGCACACCAGGGACAGCACCACACCGCCCTTGCATTCCTGCCGGAAGGTGCGGAAAAAATCCCGAGTCACGCCGTTCCCGTTTCCCCGAACCACCTTGGCCGTGGTGTGGTACAGCGCCGCTGAGGCAGGAAGGATGGTAACTATGGGAATACAGCACACCGCCCAGTAAAAACTGAGCAGCATCAGATTTGCGATCCGAACCAAGATTGCCATAAAGGGGTTGTCATAGTAAAATGTGCCCACGGGGTGCGCTCCTTTCGGTATGGGTGATTACAGCGGTGTTTCCGGGATGGGGGTGCAGTCTCCGCCGGGAAGACGGAATGGCTCCCGATTTATGGTGATCCATACATCCGCTGCAGACGGATTGTATATCATACTGCCGTCAGCAGCATAGACAAGACGGCGATACGCTGCCACATAGTCCAAAATCTCCGCATTGGAAGCAAACCAGACCGTTTCCCGGTAGGCAGAAACGTATTCCAGGAACTTCTCGATTATGTACCAGCTTCCGTCGCTGTCAAACTCGTAGGTATGCCCCCAAAGAAAGAACAGCTCTGGACCAAGCGGATGCCCGGTGCAGAACCGCTCCGCCAAATTCATAAGCTCCGGGTCGCTGTGGTGACAGGTGGGATTCCACTCCAGAAAGTCCTCCGGAATGGAGAAAGCGTGGGTCGAGCGAACCGTCCGGGCACCCTCGTAGCCGCTCAGCCGCAGAATTTGCTTCACATCACCGCTGAATGTGCCGAAAGGATATGCAAACATCCGCACCAAACGTCCGGAAATCGTTTCCAGACGGCGGCGGTCCTCGATGATCTCATACACCGCACGGGGAGAGCCAATCTGATCTAGGGCCGAGTGATACAGACCGTGGCCGCCAATGTCCTGATCTGCGTACAGGGAAGGGACCTCCTCGGCCGGGATCTTGGAAATATCTACAGCATTTCCCCTTGATCCCGGAACAGACCCCTGATATCCCAGAACTGCAGAACCAAGATTAAACGTGCATTTGACTCCCCATCGGCCACAAAGGCTGACAAGGCGACGGTCCTGCACCACGCCGTCATCGTAACCCAGGGTCAGCGCCTTGGACTTGCCGCCGGGAAACAGCATTCTATCCATTCTCTTACCCATTATATTGTCTCCTTTCCCAAATTACAACGGGCAAGGCATAATCCGGGGTGGAATTATGCCTTGCAGGAATATGGAATTTTGCAAGGGAAGCAATCAGCCCTTGACACCGCCGACAACCATGCCCTTGACCAGTTCCTTCTGAATGAAGGGGTAAACCATAAGAATCGGCAGAATGGCGATAATGGCGATAGCCATACGGGCACCCTCGGTTGGCAGGGCCTTGAAAGCCAGGGCTGCGGATTCCGCTGCCATATCCGAAGACTTCAGGAATGCAATGCTGTCCATGAGACGCTTCAGATAGACCTGAATGGTGTAGAGCTTCGGATTGGAGATGTAGTACAGACCGTTGGTCCAGTTGTTCCAGTAACCAAGAGCGGCAAACAGACCGATGGTTGTCAAAACCGGCTTGGACAGCGGCACCATAATGCCGGTATAGATACGTATATCGTTGGCACCGTCGATACGGGCCGCCTCAATGATGGAATAGGGAATGTTGGCATTGTAGTAGTTACGCACCATCAGCACGTTCATAGCACCCATCAGAGATCCGGGCAGCAAGTACGCCCAGATTGTGTCCTTGATGTGGAAAAAGCGGGTCCAAATGATGTAACTGGCCGTCAAGCCGCCGTTGAACAGGACCGTAAAGAACAGAATAAACGCAAACACATTGCGCTGCTTGAAGTCCTTTCGGCTCAGGGGATAGGCAAACAGAGATGTCATGATCAGGTTTGCCACGGTACCGACCACGGTGACCAAAATCGTCAGTGCATAGCAGCGGCCGATGGTAAACCGCTTGGCCCACAGGTACTCATAGGCGGCGGTGGAAAACTCCTCCGGCCAGGACTTATAGCCATGGCTCAGCGCATTTTCCGAGGTGAAGGAGACAGAAAGCATCAGCAGGAAGGGAATCACGCAGTAGATGGCAAGCAGGATCATCAGAATCATCGCCACATTGTGAAATGCGCGTTCGTCCCGAATAGCGGGCTTCTTGGTTCGATTTTCTTTACGCATGACGCTGCCTCCTTAGAACAGGGCGTTGTCCGGATCCACAACACGGACAAAGGCGTTGGACAGGACAACCAAGATAAAGCCGATGATGGCCTGGAACACGCTGGCGGCAGAGGACATGCCCACGTCGTTCAGCTCCAGCAGCGCCCGGTAGACATAGGTGTCAATGGTCTGGGTGGTGCTGTACAGCAGGCCGGATCCAAGAGGAACCTGATAGAACATGCCAAAGTCAGAGTTGAAGATCCTACCAATGGACATCAGCAGCATCAGGATCATCATGGGTTTCAGCATAGGCAAGGTAATGTACCAGATCTGCTTCATCTTATTGGCACCGTCGATACGGGCGGACTCGTACAGACCCTTGTCGATGCCGCCGATGCTGGCCATATAGATGATGGAGCTCTGACCGGAGCTTTGCCAAAAATGGACGATTGTCAAGATAATCGTCCAATACTTTGCAGTGGCATACCAGTTCACTTTTTTGTGGAGAATGGTGGTATTCACATAGCCGTAAGAGGTGCTCAGGAATGCGTATACGATAAACGACAGAATAACGGCGGAAACCATGGAGGGAAAGCAAATCACCGGCTGAATCACTTTTGCAATGCGCCGGTTGGAAATTTCCGCCATGCAAATCGCAATGAACACAGAGATCACCATGCCCAGAAGGATCCAAACTACGTTATACAAAAGCGTGTTGCGGATCATGATCATGGCATCCTTGGTCTTAAACAGGAACTCAAAGTTCGCCAAGCCGCACCAGGGGCTTTCAAAAATGCCGATGGAAAAATTGATCTTCTTAAATGCGATCAGGATGCCAAACATTGGCAGATAGTTGTTGCAAACCAGGTAGATAAGGCCCGGCAGCATCATAAAGTAGAGCGGGAGGATATTCAGGAAATTAGATTTTCGGGATGTCTTCTTTTTCTTTGCCAGCAGATCGTCATACTGGGAGCCGTTTTGGGGAGCTAGCTTTGTCCCGCCGGTTTCTTTTGCCATAAGCGAATCTCTCCTTGCTGTATAGCGGTATGGTTATCCACATACATATCATACCTTTTTTGTGTATGGCAGACATAAAAAATACAGTCAGTTTGTCATTATATGCACCGGTTGTAAAGAAAGGATGCAGGCACGAGGGGCCTGCATCCTCACGCGAGTTTGATGATTACTTATTGGCGGCGACCCATGCGTCAGCTTGTGCCTGATACTCGGCCATCACATCGTTGATGCCGGCAGCTTCCAGTGCGCTCAGGAACTGGGGAAGGAACTCATTGGGGTCCACATCGCCATAGGTCAGCACCTTGAAGTACTGGTCATAGACATTGGAAATTGCAGCAACTTGGGTGGAAACCTTGGTGGAATCGGGGGTAAAGCCAAACAGAGGAGGATACCAGGAGTTGTCGATCAGCTCCTTCATGAAGCTCTTATCAGCCTCGGAGGTGTTGCCGTCAAAGCCATACAGCAGGAACTGGTTACCGAACGCACCGCAGGCGTACAGAGCAGAGTAGGGAACAGAATCAATACCCATACCTTCGGGATACTGGATAGAGGTGTGATCCTCGTTCCACTCCCAGCTGATGCCTTCAACACCGTAAATCAAAGTGCTGGCAATGAACTCGTCTGTCCAGATCAGGTTCATCATGGAAGCTGCGGCAGCAGGATTCTCAGAGGTGTAGGCAATACCATAAACCAGGGTGTTGGTGCTCATATCGGAGGTTTCAATCTCCACTGCACCGAATTCTGCGCCATAAGAGTTGTTCATGGTGAACATCTGCTCGACGGTATCAATGGAGTAGGCGTGGCCCATGATAACACCCTTGGAAGCACCGGACATAACGACAGCATCATGGCTCAGCGTATTGGTCGAGCCTTCCGGATCAGAGTAGCCCAACTGGCTCCACTCGTAAGCCTTCTCGCAGCCCTTCTTAAATGCCTCAGTTTCAAAGTAGTTAACAAGCTCAGTACTGTCTCCTACAGTTGCAAAGTAGGTGCCGACAAGAGAAGTATGATCCTGGAAGCTGTACAGCGTGTGCAGCTGGTTGTTAAAAACCATCATGTGCTCTTCGGGATGAGCTTTCTTAACGGCGGCAAGCATTTCGTCCAGATCCTCAAGACTCTTGACCTTGCTCATGTCATAAACGCCGTCAACCATAGCCTTGTCGTAGATATACTTCCAGGACAGGACCTGTCCCTTGTAGCAGGGGATTGCGTAAACAGTGCCGTCAACGGCGCCGCAGTTCAGCCAGCCCTCAGGCAGAACGCCGACAGCACCGGCAAGCTCTTTTTCCAGATAAGGAGTCAAATCAACCAGATAACCGTTGGAAACAGCGGTGTTCAGGGGACCGGTGTAGAGCAGATCCATCTTCTGACCGCCAGCCAGCTGCATATTGATGGTGGTGGTATAGTCAAACAGGGAGCTCAGAACCAGGTCCAGCTTGTAGTCGGTGATGCCCAAGGTATCACGCATGTAGTTGTTGATAGCGTCCTCAACTGCCTGCACGTCCTCCTCCGCAGGAATTGCCTGCATGGTGGGCAGCAGCAGCTGAACGGCATAAGGTTCGCCGTTGCTGGGGGTGTTTTCAACAGCAGCAGGGGTGTCGTTTTTAGGGGCATCCGGGGTCTTCTCACCGTTGGAGCAGGCAGCCATGCTCAGCAGCATAACAAGAACCAGGACAATCGCAAGAGCTTTCTTCATGATGTTTTTTCCTCCTTTTAGTCTGGGACACTCGTTTCTTGTCCGTGACCATATCGTCGCATTTTTGGAGTAAAAAGTCCTTAAAATATGTTTTGCGTTTTTTTAAAAAAAAGCATTTTGCCAGCTTTATTTTAGAAAAAATACGCCGGACCTTTGAAAATGTAACATCACAAAAAGCCAACATACACAAATCAAAATCAAACAGGTACGCTTTTTTGTGAAAGATGTCAGGTTTCCTCCAAGAGCTGACGGATCAGGAGGATGGCTTCGTCCATGTGCTCTGCCTTGGCCGTAATTCCGAACAGCACGTCGCCGGAATAGTATCCTGCCTGGTGTATGGGAGAACCATCCCGCAGCCAGATTCCACCTACGATCTCAACCCCGTCGGAATTCTCGTAGATATACAGATCCTTCCTATGCCGTTCCAGGAGGGTACGATCGATAAACAAAGACAAATCCAAAAAGGCATCCTTATCAGCATAAGAGCGGAATACCTCCTCGTTGGCGCCGAACAGATCCAGGTCACCGATGGAGAATTCCACCGCCAGCACCTGGATGGTATCTGCGTCGTAAACCTCTGAAAATTCGCCGCCCAGCTTGTAATTTGACACCACATTTACCGTTCTGCCGTTCATCTGCCCGCCACCCCGGGTCAAAAGCTCATCGAAAACAGGGCTTTCCACATTTTCATCCGCATTGACCAAAACCGAATACATGGCAACCTCTCCCCTGCCAATATTGAACACGGCCCCCAGAAGAAGCAGCACCAGAACAGAGGCTGCCACAATGATTGGAATCTTATAATAATCCCAGATAAATTCCATGCGGCGGTGTCCTCTCAGCTCCCGGAACGCCTCTTTGTCCCGCCGAAACGCCGCCTTGATTCCTTTGAGAGTCATTGTTCGGAGCCTCCATTTGTCATTTTGTCCCGCCAATCAATCGGGCTCATGCCGCACTGCTTCCGGAAAACGGTGGAAAAGTAGGAAATGTTGGCATAGCCCACCTTGCTGGCAATTTCACTGACGGTATCGTTGGTGGTGAGCAGCAACCGCTTGGCCTCCTCGACCCGGAGCTGGTTGATATACTCCCGCAGATTCATGCCCATCTCCGTCCGAAACCGCTTTGACAGGTAATTGGGGGTAATATAAGCGGTAGCGGCAATGGTATCCCGGTCAATGTCCTCACGGAAGTGCTCCTGGATATAGTTTTTTGCACCGGCAATGATGTCCGTGGAGTCCGCCAGATTCTGAAGTACCTGGAGAATCCTATCATACATCGTCATAGCGTAAAGGGACATATCCGCCGGCGCACGGACAGCGTTAGCATCCATTTGCCGCATCTGCTCGTCTTCATACAGCACCCGGATAGACAAATTGTTATCCTGGAGGCAGTTTCCAAACGCCTGATTCAAATCTTGACGCAGCATTGCCATCATGGCATCGGAGTTGCCCCGGCTGTGGGTGATTTTATCCAGGGCAGATGCCACCAGTTCGCTGAATTTCGCCCGGTCTTGGGTTTTGATATACAGCATCACCCTCTGGCTGTCCAGCAGAGACGTAACGGTCTTTTCCATATTCTCCGTTTCCCGCATGAGATATACTGCGCCGGAGTTGAGCCGCAGTTTTCTTAAGCGGCAGAAAATCGTCTCAGCTTCTTCAGCCGCCATGAACAGCGGGATTTGCTCGCCTACAATGCTCACAGGCGTAACGCTGATATTGGAGGTGCACAGCTTGACCAGGCGGCGGCATTTCTGCACCAGTTCCGCCTCGGAGCAGCGTCCCTCCGGCACAAAGCACGTCGTTGTGATATAGCAGTCGCCAAAATTGACGACAGTGTGGGCAGATCCAATGTAGTCCGCCAGCACCTCTTCCACAAGGCGGCCAAAGCTGAACACCAGCAGCTCCCGCTCCCAGCCGCTGTTTTGTGCCTTGGTCATATCCGCCATAGAACAGACGATTCGCCAGCGGCTGTCCGCAGTAAAGCCGATCCGGTTCCGGCGAAGAACTGCGTTGATACGGTCACGGTCGGTGCCAAAGAAGCCGTTGCTGATTTGACGCAAAAAGTTATTGATCCGGTTGTCCAGAATTCCCTGGTCCTCAGTAATGCTCTGCGCCCGGTGTTTTGACTTTGCAGTGGTGATCATACTATTCAAGGCTTCTCTCAGCTCGTCAAAGTCCAAGGGCTTGGACAGATAGTTGGTAGCACCGTATCGGACTGCATCCCGGGCAAACTCAAAGGACTCATAGCAGGTCAAAAAGGAAAACTCCGATGTGATACCGTTCTCCCGAATATACTTTAGAACTTCGACCCCGTTGCATTTAGGCATTCCGATATCACAGAGGATCAGCTCCGGCTTTTCCCGAAGGATGATCTCTTTGGCCGCCTCGCCATTGTAGGCACGCAGGATATTCGTAATGCCAAGCTCCTGGCAGTTCAGTTGATTTTGAATCACATCCACCGTGGAAATATCATCGTCACAAATTAGCAGCTTCATTCTATTTTCTCATCCTCCGGTATCCAGATTTCCACATGGGCACCGCCGCTTTCCAGATTGGAGATATGCAGCAGATCACCTCTGTGATAGGTTAAGTTCAAGGTATAGCGCAAATTGCTTAGGCCCAGATGCTCCTTGGTCAGCACAGGGGGTGCATCCCCTGCCATCATGTCTAAAATTCTCTGGGAAAAACCCTCTCCGCTGTCCTCTTCGATAATACGTGTACCTTTAAAGTCCTCCGTCTCGAAATGCTCACAACGAATTCTCAGATCCATAGGCTCATACAGCGTCATGGCGTGCTTGAAGGAATTTTCCACCAGAGTAAACAGCGACAGCAGCGGGATCCGAATCAATGCAGCTTCAGGGTCACAGTGCAGGTCCTCCCGGATACTGCCTGGGGTGCGCAGCTCCTGCATTCGTATATAATTCCGAATATGCGCCAGTTCATCCTCTATGGTGGTCCACTCGCTCTGGGTATTGAGCATATAGCGCAGATATTTCGCCAGACTGGCGATATAGACACGGATCGTCTCCGGCTCATTCTGATAGGTCATGTTGTTGATGGTCGAAATGGCATTCAAATAAAAGTGGGGCCTGACCTGCGCCCGCAGCATCCGCAGCCGGTTCTCCTGATCCTGAAGCAGATGATCATAGGACTCAATGCGCAGGTTATGGATCTGGGAGGCCATGCTGTTGAAGCTTTCGTACAACTCTGCAAACTCCGCACTTTTCGCCGGCTCGTCAATGCGGTAATGGATATTGCCGGAGCTGATCTCCTGATTGGCCCGGAGCAGCAACCTTGTAGGGCGCAGCACCTGGATATTCAGGAAACCGAGCAGATAAATCAGCAGCCCCAGACAGATCATACTGGAAAGCAGCAGCAAAACAGCAGAGCGTCTGCCAGCGTTTTCCATCAAGGTATTGGAGCGGACCGCCAAAATCACCTTGGCACCTGCCGGATTGAAGGGCACGCAGACAGCGTAACGCCGGTCGGAAAATACAGGCTCTCCATCCTGAAAGTCCAGATCTGCTTCCCATTTTTCTCCGCTGCAATGGTATACGGTGTCTCCCACCGCAAGCATGCAGGAAACCGTATCTCCCGAAACGGGGAAGTTTTTCTGGATATCAAAGTAAGCCACCTTGCTGGCGGTACCTACAATATATTTCCCCAGTGCCACGGTTTTTACAAAATAGGCCTGACCATCCACCTCCGTAATACGCCATGTCTTGCTGTTGATAGCGCTGGCATAATCCTTAGAATCCTCCCTGGCAAATTCCTTCAGCGCACTGACCTCTCGGTTGGAACAGCCGGATTTGGCCGAAAACAAAAACAGGTCACTGCTATCCCGAACAAAAAAGCAGCTGGCGTTTTTACTGGCAATGAGCTTATCCTTCATCATATCCAGGCAGCGGGTCTTTGTCTCTATCTGCATCATTGGTGTCCCCTGGCCAAGCTCCGTATTGTTGTAAATTGTCAAGAGGAGGTCGTAGACATGCTCATACAAGGCATTGAGATAGGATTCCACCGAACTGCTCCAGGTTGCGGCGGTGTTGGTATTCTCCCGCATAACGGTATTGCGGACCTGCGTGTTGTAATTAACATTGGTCCAGAGTAAAAACAGTGACAACACCAACAGAATCGTAAACAGCAATACCATGACCCTGGTGATCCAGGATTTAAACATAACGGTGCCTCCCTTCCGTCAACTTTGCAAAATGTACACCGTTTCTTTGAATATGAGTACATATTATCAAGTATTTTGACACATGTCCACATTTTTTCACGGTTGCTTACAATTTCAAAAAAGATTTCCCTATTTTCAAAAGACTTCAAAATCGGGGCATAATAAAGTAAAAAAGACCGATGTTATACATGTGACGAAGCCGGAGTAGACCGCACATAACGTACTCTGGCCCTTTCCCAAAGGAGGAGAATGGGGCATGCTCAAAATCTTAAAGCGAATGGGCGTGACAGAATGGGCTTTGCTGGCAGTCAGCGCAGTTCTGGTTACGCTTCAGGTCTGGCTGGATCTTAGAATCCCGGACTACATGAGCCGGATCACCGTGCTGGTCAAGACCGAGGATAGTGCAGTACGGGATATCTGGACGGCGGGTGGCATGATGTTGCTGTGTGCCATAGCCAGCATGGTCACCACCTTCGTATCCGGCTTTGTAAGTGCGAAGCTGGCTGCGGAATTCTCCCGTCACTTGCGCAGCGACATATTCCGCAAGGTGCAGAGCTTTTCCATGGAGGAGATCGACCGCTTCTCCACTGCGTCTCTGATCACCCGCTCAACCAACGACGTAACCCAGCTTCAGAACTTTGTGTCCCGGGGACTGTTAATGGTCGTCCGCACGCCCCTGACGGTGGGCATTGCCCTGGTAAAAATCGCAGGCAAGAACTGGGCCTGGACCTCCCTGACAGCCGGGGCTGTGGTGATCATCCTGCTGGCAGTCGGATTTGTGGTCACCTACGCCCACCCCCGTTTTCGCCGTATGCAGTCCCTGACCGACGATCTGAACCGGGCTACCCGGGAGAACCTGACCGGTATCCGGGTGGTTCGGGCATATAACGCAGAGAGCTACCAGGAGAAGAAATTTTCCGACAGCAACGATCGCCTGACAAACAACGCCATGCTGGCCCAGCAGGCCATGGCAGTCATGAACCCCACCATGCGCCTTGTGAACAATGGTCTGACCATCGGCATCTACCTGATTGGCGCATACGCCATTCAGGCAACTGCCGGAGGCACAGGGGCGCTGGGTATTTTTTCGGAAATGGTAGTTTTTTCCAACTACGCCAGCCGGATTTTGTTTGCCTTTATGAACCTGAATTTTATCTTTATGATCCTGCCCCGGGCCACTGTCTGCGCCGAGCGGATCAACGAAGTGCTCCAGACACGGCCCTCCATTCAGGATGGCAGCCGTACCGCCGGAAAACCGGGACAGCAGGGCACCGTGGAATTCCGGAATGTCAGCTTCCGATACCCCGGTGCAGAGGGAGATACCCTGACGGATATCTCCTTCACCGCCCAGAAGGGTGAAACCGTGGCCTTTATCGGTGCCACAGGGAGCGGCAAGAGCACTCTGGTAAACCTGATTCCCCGATTCTATGATGCAACGGCAGGGCAGGTGCTGGTCAACGGGCAGGACGTCCGGGAGTATACCCAGCAGTCCCTGCGAAACCTAATCGGCTACGCCCCCCAGCGGGTAGTCCTATTCACCGGGACGGTGGAAAGCAATGTTCGTTACGGAGATCGGGGCTTTATGGACTCTGACCGGGAGGCGGAAGTCCAGGTTAAAAAGGCAGTATCCATCGCCCAGGCAGCGGATTTTGTGGAAAGAATGCCAGAGGGTTTCGCTTCTCCCATTGCCCGGGGCGGCTCCAATGTCTCTGGTGGGCAAAAGCAGCGGCTAGCCATTGCACGGGCCGTGTTCCGCCGCCCCCAGATCTACATATTTGACGACAGTTTTTCCGCCCTAGACTATAAGACCGACCGGATTCTCCGCTCCAAGCTAAAGGAGGAAACGGCGGGTGTCACAACACTGGTGGTCGCCCAGCGGATCAGCACCATCCGGGATGCAGACAAGATCCTCGTTCTGGACGAGGGCAGGATCGTCGGCCAGGGGACCCATAGCCAGCTTATGCGCTCCTGCCAGGTCTACCGGGAGATTGCGTTCACCCAGCTGTCAGGGGAGGAGCTTGCGTAATGGCAAAAAATGAATATGAGCTGGGCCAGGCGAAGGTAAACGCCGGGGCTCGTGGCCCCATGCGGGTGATGGAAAAGCCGAAGGATTTTAAAACCGCCCTGGTGGAATTGGTTCGCTACCTGAAAGCCTTTCTTCTTCCGTTAAGTTTGGCATTTGTCTGTGCCATAGCCGGCGTGGTTATGACCCTTTTCGGACCGGATATGCTCAGCCGGATCACCAATCTAATTGAAGACGGCATGCATCAGGGAAATGTGGACATTTCCACCGTCATCCGCTACAGTCTGTACGCCCTGGCGTTTTATGGTCTTAGCTCCCTGCTTGTTTTTATTCAAAGCGTAACTCTGGCCCGTACCACCCAGAACATCCAGCGTCACATGCGCAACGATATTTCCCGGAAGCTCAACAGGATCCCCCTGAAGCGGTTCGACTCCACCTCCTTTGGTGATCTGCTAAGCCGAGTCACCAACGACGTGGACACCATCGGCATGAGCCTGCATCACTCCGTAGGCGATATTGTCACCTCTGTGGCAACCTTCATCGGCTGCATTACCATGATGCTGCTGACCAACGTCTGGCTGACCCTGATTGCGGTGGTGTGCAGTGCCGTAGGCTTTGCCATGATGGATATTATCATCCGCCGGAGTCAGAAATTTTTCTCCCGCCGTCAGCGTTATCTGGGACAGATGAACGGCCACATTGAGGAAATCTATGCCGGACATATCATTGTCAAGGCCTATAACGGGGAGACCTCCTCCCGGGCAGAATTTGACCGGCTCAACGAGCTGCTATATGAGAACAACTGGAAAAGCCAATTTCTCAGCGGTATTATGAACCCCATTATGGAATTTCTGGGCAATCTCGGCTACGTTTCCGTTTGTGTCATAGGTGCGATCATGGCAAAAAACGGCTTGATCCGCTTTGGCACCATTATCGCCTTCATCCTGTACGTGCGGATGTTCATGCAGCCAATGAACATGGTTGCCCAGGCCGCCACCAGTCTCCAATCTGCCGCTGCGGCAGCGGAACGGGTCTTCGCCTTTCTGCGAGAGCCGGAGATGGAAAACGAGTCGGCAAAAACCAGGCATCTTCGCTGCGACCGGGGCGAGGTTATCTTTGACCATGTACGCTTTGGCTACGACCCGGAACGGATCATCATCCACGATTTCTCCGCTGCCGTCAAGCCCGGTCAGAAGGTAGCCATTGTCGGCCCCACCGGCGCCGGAAAGACCACTCTGGTAAATTTGCTCATGCGGTTCTATGAGCTGAACGCCGGAGCCATCTATATTGACGGAGTGAACATCCAGGATGTTCCCCGGGAGAATGTTCATGCTCAATTCTGTATGG
>X4_Red_Fox__coassemble_63_pt1 | contig 23843 bp, 32 predicted proteins | sample X4_Red_Fox__metabat2_low_PE_004 | metagenome-assembled genome bin X4_Red_Fox
GTTTTTCCAAAATCCCCGTTTAAGGAGAGGGTGCTATGAAGAAAATCCGATATACCGAGCAATTCTTCGCCATAATCTTTGCGTGTTTAGGCTGCATGTTTGTACTTTCCGGTCTGCTTTGTTTTGTTGGCATCATCAAGCCTGTATCGGGGTCATGGATTCAAGACCAGAATGGTATGGGCATGGTTCTTTCCGGGATTGGGATTGTTTTTCTGGTAGTACAGACCGTTCTTATCTTTCTTGCCTGTGCAAAGGAAAAAATGTCTCGTACGTTGATTGCAAACGGGATGAAAGTCACGGGGACTGTGGAAACCGTATATTCCCAGTGGTATCTGCAATGTGGGAAAAAGTCTCCCTACAGAGTTCTCTACCGCTATAGCGCCCAGGGAAAGCTCTATCATCATAAAAGCCAGCTTCTATGGGACAAACCCACTGTAAAAGAGGGCGATTCCATTGAAGTCTATTGTGCGGATTCTGGAAAATCCGCAGTGCAATTGTAGGCAGAACTTATCCAACCTTTCTCTTGTATTTCCCGCAAAATATGGTATACTGAAACGGAAAATTGGCGGCGCTGCGCCTTTCAAAAACAGAGGGATTTCATGGACTACAATACACTTTTAGATTTGGCCACCGACCTTGGCTATGAGCTGGCCATGTGCGGTGCGGAGACTTTTCGGGTGGAAGAAAGCATCAACCGGGTTTTGCAGGCCTACGGCATTGAGGCAGAGGTTTTTGCCATTCCCAACTACTTAGTAGTGAGCATCATCACCGACGAGGGCCACCCCATCACCCGTATGCGCCGAATTGGCGCCCACGGCAACGACCTGGATGCGGTGGAAAAATTCAGCGGTCTGAGCCGTGCCCTGTGCAACCGCACGCCGGAGCCTGCTGTGGCCCTTTCTTGGCTGGACCAAACCCGGCGGCAGCGGGTGCACTACAGGCTGCCTATGGAATATCTGGGCTATTTTCTGGGTGCATCGGGGTATGCCCTGTTCTTTGGGGGCAATGCCGTGGATGCCCTGTGCGCCGGATTTTGCGGCATGCTGGTGGGGCTTTGCCTGAATTTCTTCACCACCCAGCGGGCCAGCCAGTTTTTCAGCACCATCACCGCCTCCTTCTTCATGGCCACCCTGGCCTATGCCCTGGGGGCCATGGGACTGTCCCGAAACCCGGATGCCACCACCATCGGTGCGCTGATGATTCTGGTTCCCGGTCTGTTGTTTACCAATGCTATGCGGGACATTATTTACGGCGATACCAACTCCGGCATCAACCGCATTGTCCAGGTGCTTTTGGTGGCGGTAGCCATTGCTCTGGGCACGGCCACTGCCTGGAATCTGGCCAGAGTTCTCTGGGGCGTTCCCGTGTCCGCACCGGCCATTGCCTATGCCCTGCCTCTGCAATGCCTGTTTGCCTGGCTGGGATGTATCGGCTTTTCCATTCTGTTCAACATCCACGGCCCCGGCGTGTTCCTGTGCGCCCTGGGCGGCGTGCTGGCCTGGGCTGTCTATGGTATCACCCTAAAGCTGGGCTACAGCGACATTATGGGCTACTTCATCTCCGCCCTGTTCGCCTCGGTTTATTCGGAACTGATGGCGAGGATCCGCAAATATCCCGCCATCTCCTATCTGGTTGTGTCCATCTTCCCGCTGATTCCCGGTGCCGGTGTCTACTACACCATGAACCACGCCGTCCGCCGGGAAATGGAGCTGTTCGCCAGCCAGGGCATGCACACCGCCGCCGTAGCCGGCATCATGGCCGTGGGCATCCTGCTTGGCTCCACCATCTTCCGCATGTATTCCGACTGGAAAATACGCCGCCTGGCCCACCAAAAAGCCGCCCAAAAGGATTGCCCCTGAATACACAAAACGCCAGAGAAGCAGCGCTTCCCTGGCGTTTTTCATGGCGGAGAGAGTGGGATTCGAACCCACGGTGGGTTGCCCCATCACCAGTTTTCAAGACTGGCTCCTTAAACCCCTCGGACATCTCTCCATGTGTGCTAAACTATACCATTTTCCAAGGAAAAAGTCAAGCGTGCAGCTGCCGGGCCATTCCGAATATGCTGCCTGTCACTGGAAAATCCCCGTTCCCATCCGGGAAGATTCATAAAATATGCTATCTTTTCCGCAGACCATGCTGTATAATAAAACCAACAGCCATGAGATGAGGTGGCATAGAATGGTTACTGTGATCAAGGAAAGCTTTGCTGTTATTGGAAAAGAAGGCTCCACATTAGACGGCGAAGGATTTATTCCGAAATTGTGGGATGATGCAAATGCGCATTTCAGCGAAGTGGCACATCTGGCAAAGAAAGACGCCGCCGGCCGCCTTGTGGGCATATGGGGTGCGATGTCTGATCTTTCCCACTCCTTTAAGCCGTGGGAAGACGGTTTTCGCAAGGGCCTGTATCTGGCAGGTGTGGAATGTACTGCGGATGCGGAAGCGCCGGATGGATGGACAAAATGGACCATACCAAGTTATGCGTATGTCGTTGCCGAAAACCATTCGGGCGCATTTGAGAAAACCATTGGGCAGATAAATCAGCAGGGGCTTTCCCTGGCCGGAGCCGTCCACGAATATACCGACCCTGCCACAGGAAAGAACTACCTATACTTCCCGGTTCAGGAAGTTTTGGAAATCGGAAGCTGTGAAGGTGACTAAGAATATGAAAAGATATATTGCTTTGTTGCGAGGTATCAACATCAGCGGAAAAAACAAAGTGCCCATGGCAGAATTAAAGCTGGGTTTTGAACAGTTACATTACGCACAGGTCAAAACCTATCTGAACAGCGGCAATGTGATTTTTTCAAGCGACGAAGCCGACACCTTCAAGCTTACACGGCAGATTGCGGAAATGATTCAACATCAATTCGGTTTTGCTATCCCTGTTTTTGTTATATCAAAAGAAGCCCTTGAGGACATTCTGCACCATGCGCCCGACTGGTGGGGCGATGAAAACAAGGAGATTTACGACAACCTGATCTTTATCATGCCCCCTGCTACATTCAAAGACGTATACAGCGAAATCGGAGCGCCCAAAGAGGGACTGGAAAAGATAGCGGGATACAGAGAAGCAGTATTTTGGTCTTTCAGCCGAAAGGACTATCAAAAAACAAACTGGTGGTCTAGGACAGCAAGCGCAAATATCAGCAGTAAATTGACAATCAGAACAGCGAATACCGTTAGAAAAATCATCAGTATCTAACAGCTGCTCAGCGCCCACTTTGCCGTCCTGATTTTAACCACAAAGCAATTCTGAAACAGAGAGAAGGAAAGCCTCTATGAAACAACACAAACTCACTGCCAAGCGATGTATCCTGGGCGTTTTGGCGTTTTATCTTGTCTATGCCTGTCTCACCGCCGTTGTCCCGGCCATGCTGCGAAAGCCTGTCAGCCCGGAATTTTCCGCCGCTGTCTCGGCTTCGGATTTTTACGGGGACGAGGTATGTGCAGACCGGGTCGCCTTGGTGGAGACACCCTCTGAGGGCTTTGACTCCCGCCTTCATATCCTGGACGAGGCCACAGAGCGGATTGACGTCTCCTACTATGCCATGCACATGGGCCAAACCACGGATCTTTTCTTGGGAGCACTGCTGGATGCGGCTGACCGTGGGGTGCAGGTGCGCATTGTTGTAGATGCCCAGTTTGGCGGGCTGACCGGGAGCAATGCCGGCTACGCCGCCGCATTGGGCGCTCACCCCAATGTTGCGTTAAAGGTATACAACCCCATCAACGTCCTGAAGCCCTGGACCTGGAATGGCCGACTCCATGATAAGTATATCCTCATCGACAACCGACTTTTACTTCTGGGGGGCCGGAATATCGGGGACAAATACTTTGACCCTGCGGGCTATGAAAAGCAGCTGTCCCTGGACCGGGATGTGCTGATTTACAACACGGCCTGGGAAAGCGAAAACCAGGACAGCGTGTTGTTCCGTGTTCGGGCATATATGGACGAGGTCTGGAACAGCGAGGATTCCCACTTGGTTTTCCAGAAGGATACCTCCAAGGGCACGGCGCAGCGCCAGGCCCTTCTGGCGGCCTACCGGGATTTCCGGGCCGAACGTCCGGCCCTCTTTGACCACGCTGAGGATGACTACCAGGCGTGGACCTATCCTGCCAACCGGGTCACGTTTATCCACAATGACACCCACATCGGCATCAAGGAGCCGAAGGCCGGGTACATACTGGGCACACTCCTTATGGGAGCCGAAAAATCGGTTCGGCTGCAATCGCCCTATGTGATTCTGGACCCCATGCTGAAAGAGCAGCTGGCCCAAATCGGAAGCAAGCAGATCGATGCCAGAATTCTGACAAACTCTGCCGGCTCCTCCCCCAACCCCATTGCCTGCGCCGCCTACCACGGCGACAGAGCCGGTATCCTGAAAAGCGGTGTCTCCCTGTGGGAATATCAGGGGGAAAACACCATTCACGCCAAAAGCTATGTGATCGACGACCGAATGACGGTGATTGGCTCTTACAATCTGGACCCAAGAAGTGCGTATCTGGACACTGAGCTGCTGCTGGCCGTCGACAGCCCGGAATTTACCCGGCATTTCCAGCAGGTGCAGGACACCTATTTCCGGCAATCCCTGGAAGTCACGGAGCAAGGCCGGTACGAAACCAACCCGGACGTGGCAGTCCGACCGGTGCCCGTCTTCAAATGGATTTTGATTTATGCGCTTTATCTGCCTGTAAAGCTATTCAAATACCTGGCCTGAAATCCTGCAAATTCAAGCTGTCATTCTACCCAATTCAGGAGGAATCATTATGTGTACTGCCGCAACGTATCATGCAAAGGACTTTTACTTTGGCCGGACGCTGGACAACGACTTCTCGTATCGGGAGGAAGTGGTGGTTATGCCCAGGAACTGCCCCCTGCCCTACTTGGAGCAGGGCGTGCAGAAGCACCACCATGCCATCATCGGCATGGCCAGCATCATCGAAGGAACGCCCCTTTTCTACGATGCCGTCAATGAGCATGGCCTTGCCATTGCCGGGCTGAATTTCGTGGGCAATGCCTGCTACCACCCCCATGTGGAGGGCCAGGACAACATCGCCCAGTTTGAGCTGATTCCCTGGCTGCTGGGGCAGTGCGCCAGCGTTCAGGAAGCGAGGGTCCTTCTCGGCCGCCTGAATATCCTGAATACGCCGTTCCATCCCCAGCTGCCCCTGGCCCAGCTGCACTGGATCATTGCAGACCAAACCCAGGCTATCACGGTGGAATCCGTGGCTGAGGGCCTGAAAATCTATGAAAATCCCATCGGGGTGCTGACCAACAATCCCCCCTTCCCCCAGCAGATGCAGAATCTGGTCAATTACCGCCATCTGTCACCAAATTCCACGGAAACCACCTTTGCGCCCGGACTGGATCTGCCGGAATACAGCCGGGGCATGGGGGCCATCGGCCTGCCGGGGGACCTCTCTTCGCAGTCCCGGTTCGTGCGGGTGGCCTTTACCAAGCTGAATGCCTGCCCCGGAGCAAGTGAGCCAGAGAACGTAGGCCAGTTCTTCCACATTCTGGGGTCGGTGGATCAACAAAAGGGCTGCTGCAATTTGGGGGACGGCAAATACGAGATCACCATTTACACCTCCTGCTGCAACACAAACCGGGGCATTTACTACTACACCACCTATGGCAACCACCAGATCACCGGCATCGATATGCACCACGAAAATCTGGACGGCAGCGAAATCGCCCGCTATCCCCTCTCCCAGAAAGAAGTCATTCAGATGATGAACTAAGTTTGCCTTATTTTTGCAAAATACAGCACAAGGTGCAGACCCAAGGGCCTGCACCTTGTTTTTTGTTATCTGCATACAAACATGCCGTATTCTTTGGGAATGTACAGCGTTCCGTTAACAGCCTTCTCCTCAAATGCCTGCAACAGCAGCGCCGCATCCGCACGCTCCAGGCCGGAGAGGCTGGACATGGAACGGACATAGTCAACAAAGTCTGGTATGTGGGTGATGGCAAGACCGTCTTCACGGGTCAGCTTTTCCACCTTGGAAAAATATCTGCCCAGAGAATCACCCCCGTTTTGGAGGGTAAAGGTTTTGCCGATGCTGCCGCTGATTTGATACGCCTTCAATGTCTCGTTGACAAATTCCATGATGCCGTGCTCTCCGTAGGTAGCGCAGTAAAACACGCCGCCCGGCTTCAGCACCCGGCGCACCTCAGCCAGACCTCTGTGCAGGTCGGGTACATGGTATAGCATCATGTTGGCAATAACCACATCGAAAGTATCCTCCTCATAGGGAATATCCTGAATATCCACCACCTGGAAGTCCACCAAATCAGAGCCTGGAAGATTCTTCCTGGCGCTTTCCAGCATTCCCGCAGAAAAGTCCGTCAGTGTCAAATGGCAGCCGCCCTCCAACAAATCCAGCTTCCCCTTCCATAAATCCCCGGTGCCGCAGCCCAGCTCCAAAATCCGGCAGCCCGGCTGAAATTGGTAGTGGGACACCAGCCAATCCCCAAAGGGCTGGCGATTGGTGGAGTATTTCTCGTGAATGGACATGCGGGTATTCAGATTTTTTGCCGTCTGATATTGCCGCTCTATGTTGTTCATTTCTGTTCCCCTCTCATCGGTAACCAAAACACATCCACCGGCGTAGCCGGTAGTTGTGTTCATCGCCATAGGCTTTTTGAACCACTCGTATAACGAGTGGCTTTCTTCATACTATCAAAGCAGGCCGATTTGATGTTTTAGAGCGTCTTGCAGGACTTGGGAAAAATTGATGTTCCGTTCCAGTGCTGCGGCGTTCAGCCATGCAGGGAGAGTCACAGTCCGATTGACGGACTTGTTATTCTGCGCCATCCGAATGGACGGCATATAGGCATCCACCAGCACCACCCGTTCATTCGGCTGTACGCACACAGCGTTCAGCGGGGTGGGTGCAGGGATGGGGTCGCCGTCCTCTTCCAGGCCAAACATAACACAGCCCAGCAGCTCCCGGGCTGACATGAGTGCATCGTGGTCATTCTCGCCGCTGGTAGCTACATCCAAATCCGGGAAAGACACAGCGATCTCCTGCCCATCTTCATAGGTGAATACCGCAGGATAAAAATAGCGTTCCACTTTCTTTGCCATATGCACAACCTCCTTAGGGTGTGTCAGGAGGGGTCAGGTCACCGAAAACGGAGGCCTGACTGCCGCTCAATGCTGTCAAGGGTTTTGCGGGGAATGTCTTTGTCTGGATGCTTCACCGTCACCCGCCCGGGTTTTGTCGGGTGTTTGAACTGGTGATGACTGCCCACAACATTGACGATGTACCACCCATCATCCTTGAGTGCCTTGAGGACTTCCCTTGATGAGTAGCTTCTCATTATGGCTTCCCTCCTGACACTACTAGTATAGCACATACTTTTATATTTGTCAACAAGAAACACATATTTTTATATTTGTTTTCAATGTGCCCAACTTGGGCACAACTACAAAAAATCAGGGTAGTTTCTAAGAAACTACCCTGATTTGGTCCGAGTGTCGAGATTCGAACTCGAGGCCTCTTGAACCCCATTCAAGCCAATGCGCTCAGAATACAGCCTATACGTATGAATTTGATAGCTTTTTTGTAAATCGGACGCAACATAAACGCAACGACTAAAACCTTGGATAGAATTCCAGCTAATTTCTAAGACGATGTGCTATCATTCGTCCAGCAGACCGCTTTCGGTGCGGTCGTCATAGGGGTGCGTGAATGTATCGGGGGCAGGCTCAGGATCTGCGGGCTTGATGATATGTTTACCGCCCTCAATCCACTGTTTGAACAGCTGATGTAGGCCCGTGGATGCCAGGCCAGACAGTGCGCCAGACAGAATCACATCCGGGGTCAGCACGGCCCACTGATTGATCCAGAGGGTGACGACGATGCCGACGATGACCACCACAGAGGGGATAATCTTGTTGTCCACATCCTTGAACCAGTGTTTGAAAATGTAGCCCACCACCAGGCAGATACCCAGGGCTACGGGGTTAATGTAGGTGTTCAGAATTTCCATTTTGTGTTCCTCCTTATGCTTTAGGTAACGACGTCCCATTCCTTAACATCCTTGGTAATCTCGTCAATGAATGAGTTGCCACCCATAGATTTATATGCCTTATACATCTTGTCGTAATTCTCGGCCTCATATTGCCGAATGGTCTTACTGTCTTTGTTTCTGTAATAGGTAGACAGCATATGAGCTCGCAGCACACAGCGGATGCCCTTAATCATCCGCCAACCCGATACCACACCGCCAATCACCAGTGTCAGCAGCGACACGATTGCCGTAATGTCTCTGGCAATGGCGGCATAGTTCTGTAACTCATCTACACCCATAGGTATCACCTCCCCTATCTGAACTGATTAACGTATCCACGGTCCCAGCAGACCACATGGCAGCCCCAAGAGTATCGGCCCACCTCACCGCACATCAATGCAGCGATTCTCCCACTTTTTGTAGGCATCCAGATACAGCTCCTGCTTGTCCCCGTTGTATGTCAGTTCATAGTACATACCATCAGAAACCGTGGTAGAGAGCAGCGCCTTGCTGTTCTGGAGGGTCTTGCACATCCAGACGCAAAACACATCTTCCTCAGAAATGGTCTTGTGGTCGGTGTTGTCAAAATGCTCATTAGCATATTTGACAACCTCAGACTTGCACAGCTTCAGAAAATCTTTCTCATTCATTTGTGTTTCCTCCTCATTCGTAGATGATTTCCAGCCCGTAGGCGACGGCGGCTTCGTGCTCAATGCGGCAGCCTCTGGCCTCCTGCCAGCCCTTGCAGAAGTAGGCAGCGTGACACCGGCTCATGTTTTCCAGGGACTTCGCAAGGAAACAAAGCGGAATCTGAACCACGCCACGCTCCGCCATCTTCTCCTTGCTGTACCACTCGTCCGTGAACAGGGTGTTCACGATTTCATAGCCCTGTGCTTCCAGTGCCTTGACCGCCTTTTCTCTGGCAGCCACAATTTCTGCATCGGTCCTCCCTGCCATAGGCTGGGAAAGCGTTGCCTTTTTCTGTTCCATGTGTTACTCCTCCTTTTTATTCATCCACATCAATGTGGACATATCCCGTACCCTTCATCTCGTATGTATACCGGGCCACACCCTGCGCCACCAGCTGCTGGGTGTAGGCCAGCACCTGGGCCGCCGGTACGCCCCGGACGGCAAAGTCCATTGCCAGCCCCCGCATATGCCGGGAGGTGGACGAACTGCCGGGCAGCTCCGCATTGTGGGCTTGGCAGCGCACCCCGGAGGACACGAGCACCGGCTTTTCGAAGTGTTCCCGGATCTGCACGGCCACCCGCACCAGCTGCTGTGCAGGCTCTACCGGGAAGCCTCCACACCGGGGACAGGGGCAGGCGAACTCATTTCGGGTGAAGCCCACGATCCCGGCCCAGAAGTCCCCGCCGGTTTCCGGGACCGGCGGCTCGTCCCGCTCCGGCATCCCATAGGCCACCGCATGGCGAAGGGCCTTTTCCGTATCCTGACCGGGAATGCCGTCTACTGCCAGTCCGCCGAAGCGGGCCTGGAACTGCCGCACCGCCGCCTGCGTACCCGGCCCGGCGATACCATCCACCGGGATAGTGTAGTAGCCCAGATAGGCCAGCAAGTGCTGAATCTGTTTAACAGTCACGTTATTCCACCTCGATTCCATATCTTTTCAGAATCTCCAGAATTTCCGGCGTGAGAAACTTCTTCAGCTGGCCCGGGGGGAGTTTCTTCATTTCTTCAACTATCACCATCATGTCCGATGCCGTGGCCTCGGTCTGCTGGATCACCAGCTTCCGCTTTTTCGCTCCTTTTTGCCATGCGTTTGCCATATTATGTCACCTCCGGCTGAACATCCAGCAGTGCAAGCGCCGCCTTCATGTCCTGGATATTCGCAACAACCGCATTCGCCCGATCGGAAATGGATGTCCCCGGGACCGAATAGAACGGCGTGGTGGGAGCCGCTGCGGTTTCGATTTTGGAGAGCGCCGCCTCGTATGCGACGATTTGTGCCATCGCTTCTTCCAGCGGTGTCAGGATTTCCACGCCATCCCGATACCATTTTCCGTCCCGGTAGGTATCCCCGATGCCCACAGGACGGTCAGCAGGGTCCTTCCAGGTGTCAGTTTCCGGCTGCATGTCACTGCACCAAATCATATTGGTTACGATGCTGCCATCAATCACGGCCATGGTTTTTGCCATTACTGCGCCACCTCCCGTGCGTTGCGGATGATGACGATGCCGGAGCCACCAAGGTACCCACTAGATGCCCCGTCATATCCTCCAGTGCCTCCGCCACCCCTATTGTTAGGCGCATTTCCTCGTTGAACAATGGATGGGTCATCTTTTTCGGTTCTACTTGGACCACCAGCATTGTTCCACCCACCATTACCACCGCCAGCGTATAACGTTCCTTTCAATTCGCCAAATTCACGGGTTGTTGTGCCCTGGCCTGTTGATTTATTTCTACCATTCCCATCGGAGCCACCGGCGTCATAATACGTGCCACCACCAGAACCTCCGTTTCCGCCGCCATCGCGGTCTTTTTTACCGGGATTACCTCCTAGCACACTGTCACTAAAAGAAGACGTTTCGCCTCCTTTATTCCCAGCTGTTCCACCGGCACCAACTTTAATTTGATATGGTTTTCCAGTTTCACACAACATCCCCAATTTTGTTTTTGTATATCCGCCGCCTCCACCGCCGCCATAATTACTAACTGCGGCCCAATGTCCGTTCCCACCACCCCCACCACCAACCATGAACACATCAATTTTCCCCGCAAATCCGTGCATGTTTGTAATGGTAAAATCGCCAGACGTCAAAAACCGAATCTTCCAGTTTCCTTTCCACGTTGCAAAATCCGTAATTGGGGTGTCGTCATCCTGGACGACCTCATAGTCGCTGGTATAGGTAAATTCCGGGGTCATGCGGTACGAAATGGCTTTTCGGTAAACACCGAACTGGGTGATATTGAAGATTTCCTCAGCACTCTTCCCATCCAACTCCGCCCGAATCGTCCACTCGCCATTTTCCAAGTTTTTGAACCACCATTCGCCGTTTTTCTCCGTTGCGGTTTTGGTGGTAGCCCCCTTTGTCACCGTCACCGTAGACCCGGTGGGGGCCGTGACTATTAGGATGGATTTGGTCAGGCTGCCCCCGCCAGACTGCCCGCCGATATTGCCGATGATACTCATAGCTGCACCTCGATTCTCATAGGGACCGCTGTGACAGGCTTGTCATCGTCACAGGTGAATGCAATCGCCCCGGCGCTGGGCACGATCCGGGATACAGCGTTCCACGCCTCCCGCTGCTTCTCCCGGGTAGCCGCATCCGCCGCCCACTCCGGCCAGCAGGTCACCGCCTTGGCTTCTGCCGGGATGCCAGGCACAGACACCGTCTGGGTGTAGGGGCCTGCGCCGGTCCAGGATGTGCCCAGGGTGGCAGTGAGCCAGGAGGTCCTGCTATCCACGTATTTCTTTGTAGCCGGATTCGTGAGCTCTGTAGGCGGCTGCACAGTCATGGGCCCAGATACAGCCCCGCCAGATTTGGACAGATAGGTTTTGTTTGCAAACCCCCTCGTGGCCGGCTCTGTATCCTGCGTTGGATCGTTAAGCCCGGAAATTTTCTGTCCATTCATTTGGATGGGGCCATCCATAGTCCCGCCGGATACTGGCAGTGCCAGGATTTTTTCGGCGGTGAGAGGCACGTTTCCGTCAGGGGTGGGCATTACACCCGCCACCGATGCAACCGATCCCGTACCGTTAAGTCCCTGGTATGCAGGAATTTGGATCACCATGGGGCTGCCCGTGTTAAATTGCACCGTATAGCGCACCCAGAGGAATTGTCCCTGCGGAACGGTTGGGATGTTCGGCACCCAAGCGCCGCTGGGTGGGGTTTCCCCGTCTGGTCCAACCTGGTACTCCAGCTTCTGGGTCCGAATGGTAGCCGGTGTACCGTCAATGCCATTGGTCCCGGAATAGGCTACACTGTAGTCAGTTCTGGCTGTGCCGGTGTTCCACTTTTTTGTCCGGCGGGTCCATAGGAACTTCCCCGGCTGCGGCGTTGGGATGGTGCTCAGCCAGCTCCCGCTGGGTGGGGTGTCGCCGCTGGTGCTGATCTGATACTCCACGGTGTCAATCTCCAGTTGGGCATCGCTGCCATCCTCGCCCTGATAGGCGATAGAATAGGCCGTGACGGGGTCGCTGTTGTTCCATTTCTGGGTATGTTTTGTCCAAAGGAATTTGCCCTGGGGCACGCTGGGAATGTTGTTCAGCCACTCCCCACTGGGTGGGGTCGTGTCGCTGCTGCCAACCTGATATTGGATGGTATTCACCGCCAGAGCCGGCGGTGGGCCGTCAAACTCGCCGCTGTCCGCAGCATCTTTCAGCGCCTGCTTCAGCTGATCCTCCATCCATTTCAGCCAGTTTACATAATCCTCAGACTGCTGCAAAGCGGCAGCCGGATTCGCTTCCACCTTCAGCCGCAGGGAGAATGTGGCCAGAATGGACTGATTCAGGATGATTTCCAGCTGGGCCGTGACGAATCCAGGAACGGCCAGCATCTGCGGCGCCACAAAAATGCTGACCCGATTTCCACTGATGCTCCATGCCTGCGATCCGTCCGGAAGGGTATCATAGTAGCCCTTGGTGCCGTCTGGCTTGGAGTAGCGCATGGCGATATAGACCCCGCCGGGGACAGTCCAGGGCAGGCCGCCATCGTACAGGTGTATCTCGATTTGCCGGGAATACTGCTCACCCTGCACCGCATAGACCAACGGAGGGAATCCGGGGGTCATCAGGTCGGCGCTGATGGTAGATGTAAGCATCATTTGGCGGTCACCTCCGCACCGGGGGCAGGCTCCTGCGGTTTGCGTTTTCTGGCATCCTGCTCCTGCTGGAGCGTGGTCATCAACGATTTGACGCAGTTGGCGCAGCCGGTAAGCTTGGCACAGTTGTCAATTCCTGTCACCTGGATGGTGTCCAGGGTGTTGTAAATAGCCTGCAAGTGGTTCAAAATCTCCATGGTCATTCCCTCCCCAGAATCACCCGGATGGCATCCGGTTCCGGCACCAGCGCCACCAGCCGGGTGTAACCCTCAGCCCGAACACCAGCACACTCAAGGAGTTGTGTTTCTGACTTGTTGGCAAAGACAGTAGCCACATCCACCAGTGTGGCATTCAGCACCCGGACATTGATCTGCCCCACCGGGGGACAGGGGTTGAAGTAGTCGCAATTATAGGATTTTCCACTTGTTGTTTTTACCTTTTCCATATTTCCTCCTATATCCATGTGAGGTATCTTAACGATACTGTGCTATTGTTTCCATCCTTAAATGATATAGATGCCACTTGTACAGGATGACCACCTATAACCAACCCGTTATCACCAGTGCGCAAACTTGGTGCAGTGTTCCATCCATTAAAAACGCCATTGGAATAATCCGCATACCCAAGAGAGGCATTGATACCGCCGCTGGTATTGTAGGTTGTCAATGTACTCTGTCCGACCTTGATGCCGCTCACACTGCGGTCAGACAGGCCGCCACCGCTGAAATACCCGGCATTTCCGCCATACTGTACATTTCCGGCGTAAACATCCCCCTCGAATGTACCACTGGCAGCATGTAGATTGCCGTACATGTCCACCCGAAATTTAGTGCCGGCCTGGAATCCGTTTGTTCCTAAATAAATGCCATTGATCACGTTGCCGTCCCAGGATTGGTCCCGGAATGTTAATGCCTCGTCCAGGATTTTCCAGCCGCCTATGTGGCCTCCATCGGCCTCGATAATGCCGGTGAATTTGGAAAATCCTTTGCTTACTTTCAGCACATCCATGCCGTCGCTTTTAACAGTCCAGCTGTCGGACAGCAGCTCCCAGCCGAAGCTTTCGTCGCCGCCCACTTTTTCAACCTTGGCCTCGATTTTCCCGGCCTGGACGGTCAGCTCCGCTTGCAGCTTACCGTCCTCAGATTTCCGCTTTTGGCTCTCAACGAAAATCTTGTCGGCGTTTTCCTGGCCCTGGGCCGTGTTTCCGGCGATGGTATCAGGCAGCCGGGATTTCATGGCCCCCAGCTGGATGGAGTTGTAGCGGTTGCGCAGCGCATCGAAACTGACCCGGATGACCCGGCTCGTGGAATTGACCCCAAGCCGAGGGAAGATCACCGTCACACTGTCGCCCAAATCTACCTGCTCCAGCGGTGCTCTGTCCCGGTATTCCACAGTCTGGGCCAGCGGAACGAACGACACCTCCAGAGACACCGTCGGCACGCCGATGGCGTTATCAGTCATGTACCGGCTGGCCCGGGTACGAAGCTGCTCCACGGTTGGGGCTTCCTCAAACTCCGGCGACAGATCGAGGGTGAGTATCCGCACATGGTCATAGGTGCCGGGGGCGTTCAAGACCTTCTCCGGCAGCTGTACCAGATCTCCGTCAGCATTGGCCCAGTAGGGGCAGACACCGGTGTAGGTGCTGTCGCAGTTTTCGTCCTGCTCCAGCGTGGCCAGATTTTTGCCGTAGCGGATCTGCACGCCCCGATCCTGCCCCAGCCGGGAGCGCAGACGGACGCTGTAGCGGTCAAACTCATATTCGCCGCCATACACATCCAGCGCCGACCCTTCCTGACCGCCCAGAGCCGTCCAGATGGCTCTGGGCGCTGTTATTTTCATGGTGGCCGTTGTAGCCTTATCGGTGGAGAAAGTAAAGGGACAAGGCACTGCGGCATTGCTGCGCAGTGCCTGCATGGCCGCCGTCACGTTGGCCGCCGTGAACGCTGTCACAGGGATACCCATCAGGTCATAGCTCAGGTGCCGGGCATAGTATGTCACGATGCCCCGCAGGGGCTTCGTGGCCCGGTATATCCGAAAGGGCTGGGGCAGTTCGTCCGGGCCGGGTTTGGCCAATACGATGCAGCGGTTTTGGATTTTGGAAAACAGCCTGCCCACCATGGGGTATTTCAGCTCCAGCTCATATACGCCATTGATGGCGTGTTCCACCGTGCAGGCTGTAGCATCCGCCAGCATTCCCAGCCCGTTGGAGCGGAACTGGGTCTCCTGGGAATCGTATAGAATTGGGATCATAAGTCAAACCACCTCGGCACGATGTCAACGCCGGTAACGCCGCCGGTCCATTTCACCAGATTGCCCCCCGGCCGGAGAACGGGAAATTCCAGGGCAGATATCCGATCATTCCGGCTGACCTCCACGCCGGAGAGCAGCCGGTAGGCATTCATGTCCTCGCAGTCCAGAATCATGTCGGCATCCATGTTGGTGATGGTCACCACCCGGTCGCCGACAGTCAGGCTGCCGCTGCCAGTGCCGGACACATAGATCAGGGGCTGACAGGGATAGGCGCAGGGATTGCGAAGATTCTGGCCGCTGGTGCGCAGCGGCCGGGGCAGCTCCCCGTCCAGCCGGAACGCCCGGGGATCGCAGGAGAACGTCACTGTAAACCGGGCGTATTTGCCCATCCAGTTTTCAAACTGGATGCCACCCGCCACCGTGGCTCGGAACCAGTGTTCCGGGTCGTAGGGGTCAATCAGCCGCTGGGGGCCGCCATCGGCCAGCAGCCATGATTTGATGGCGATGGTGGTAGCAGGGACATGATTGTCGGCATGTAGATAGCAGCTGTAGCTTTTTTCGATGGGGTCGAAGGCGTCCTCCGTGCTATGGAGCACCCCGCTGCGGCCGGGGATGGTGTAGGTTTCCCCACGCCGGGCGGGGGTGGGAATCTGAGGATATTGCTCCACCCGCAGGATTGGGAAATCCCATGTAGCCAGATCGCCAAACATAAATCCATTATCCTGCATCCAAAGCCGCCTCCTCCTGTTCTACACGTGTCTGAATCCGCTCCATCACCCGGTCGGCCAGCTCGTCCGGGTCCTCCCCGGGCTGCTGGTAAATTTGGATGGTGAAGCCGCCCATGTTGATGGTCTTATTCCCCTGCGGCGGATTTTTGCCGCCGTGGGTGTCGCCGGATCGGGGCAGATACATATAGCCCGCTTCCCGTAGCTGGTTCGCCTGCGGCCTTGTCAGCACCATTTCACCCTGATGTAGCAATGCACGATAGCCGTTAAACGGCACAAAGCGCAGGCCGCCAGCGTGGGAGCCGTCAATGCTACGACCGTTGGTGCTGGCATTGACATTTACATTCACGTTTCTCCGGCCGAACAGGCCGTTCCACAGCCCATTGAACCAGTCCACCAGACTGTTCCAAACCGATGCAATGCCGTCAATGATACCCTGGACAATGTCCACGCCGGCCTGCAAGATCCGACCCCGGTTGTTCCACAGGGACTGCACCAGTCCTGTTACCATGTTCACAGCCTCCCGGCCGATGGCGGGGAGCTGCTGGGCCAAGCCCTTGGCGATTTCCAGCAGCAGAGAGCCGCCGGTGGTCAGCAGCTGGGGCAGGCTGCGGATCAGGCCGGTCACCAGCGTGGTAATGGTGGTGACCACACCGCTTGCGATTTGCCCCTGGTTGTTTTTGATGCCGCCCGCCAAACTGGACACGATGTTCAGGGCGGTTTCCCCAAATTTGGGGAGGGCCTGCGAAAACTGGCCCAGGCCCTGGCCAACGATGTCTCCGGCAGCGGCTGCCATGCCGGCCACGCCGTTTGTTTTGAAAGCGGCGGTCAGATTGTCAATGGCCGAAATCGCACCGGGCAAAATCTGGTCCTTGATACCGTTGGTGATGGGGGTGAAAACCTCCCCCACCAGTGCCCGGGCGTTATCTTTCAAGGTGGAAATCCGGCCGGACATAGTCTGGCTGGCCTTTTCCATGCCGCCAGCAAACTGGCCCGTGCCGGTGGTGGCGTTCTGCATAGCCAGCTTGATTTCGTCCAGGCTGACCTTGCCAGCCGACACCCGGGCATAGAGGTCTGTCATGCTTTCGCCAGTGACCTTGGAAATCTCATTCAGGGGATTAAACCCCTGTTCCGCCATCTGGTTTATGTTCTCCAGCGTCACCTTGCCGGTGGAGTTCATTTTGCCAAAGGCGGCAACCAGCGAATTGAGTTTGTCCTTGTTTCCCAGGGAAATGTCGCCCAGCTGGTTGAGGTAAGTGCCGGTGTTCTCCGACTGGACACCGAACGCCAGCAACTGCTGGGTGGCTCCTGCCAGATCGCCCATTTCAAAGGGCGTTTTGGCTGCCATCTGTTTCAGTTCGTCAACTTTTTGGGCAGCGGCCTCCTGAGAACCAAGCATGGTCTCAAAGTTAGCGGTGTAGTTCTCCATTTCGGAGTTGTAGTCAAGGGCAATCTTGCCCATGGCCACGATGCCCACTCCGGCTGCCGATGTGATGCCCACCACAGCTTTTGCGAAGTTGGCGGCAGCGGTGACGCCCAGTTTCGCCGCCCCGACAAATCCGTTTTTGATACCGTTGGCCAGCCCCGGCAGGCCGCCGGACACCAGGCCCTGCACCTTACCGCTGATACCGTCCAACCCCTGGCGGAACTTGCCGGACAGGGAGCCGGTTTCGGACAGTTCCCTGCCCAGGGCGTTCATGTCCTGCTTTGCTTCTTCCAGCTGCTGGGACAGTTCCCGGGTTTCGTCGGCCATGGCCCCGTGCTCCTTGGATGCCTTGGCAACCTCCTGGGTCAGGGCTGACACCCTGGCCCGGGATTCGGTGTAATCCGATTTCAGGGCCGCCACCTGAGCCTTGTGTGCCCGCTGGGCGCTGGTCAGGTTGGCCACCTCCGATTTCAGCCGCCCCCACCGGGAGCTGGTGGCATCTGCCACCGACTGTTCCACCCGCAGTTCCGTGTTGACCTTGCGCAGGTTGGCTTCCATCTGGGAAAGCTCCGCCTGGGCCTTGTAGATGTTCTGCTGGTATTTCTGGGTCTTGACATCGCTTTCGCCCAGAGAGGACACCGATTTGCCCAGCATATCGGTCATCTTTCCGATGGCCTCCCGCTGCTTTTCAATCTGGGCAGTCAGGACACGGGACTGCTCCTGGGCGCTTTTTACAGCGTCATTGTTTTTGCCGAAGCCGGTGGTCAGTGTCCCCAGTTCTGCCCCCAGCGTTTTGGTCTGCTGGATGATCTTGGCCATGGATTCCCGGTAGTCTTTTTCGCCGTCTACCTGGATTTTCGGGCCGATATTCACAGCCATGTCCTCACCTCACCTTCGCCAGATCTTCCAGCGTGGCATATTCCACCGGCTCTGCGCCGTCAGCGATCTGCTGACAGGCGATCATGTCCTTCATTTCGCCCACGGGGCAGGACAGGATCTCCGGCCGGGTCATGCCAAATTTTCGGCCGTAGTATAAAAACCACGCAAGGGTAAGTTTTACTCTTGCGTGGTCTCGGCGTTTTTTTCCGGGGCAGCTTCCACCGTCTGCTGGGTGCTGCCGCCGATGGCGGCCATAATCACCGGGCCAAAAGCGGCAATGTCCGCCCAGCCGATGATCTTGGTCAGGGTGTCTATTTCCGGGATCGGGGGCAGTTCCTCAGGCTCCTGCCCTGCCATCCATGCAAGGGCCTTGACCCGGGCAGCACCGCCCTCCATCAGGATCCGCAGCAGCCGGCACCAGCCGGTCATGGCTACAGCGTCGGTAAGGGTCAGCAGCTCAGACAGGGCATCCAGACTGCCCCATTCGTCCTGCACCTGCTGCTGGGCCAGCACCGTCAGGCACAGAGGATACTCCCGGCCAAAAAAGTTCAGGGTTGTCAGTCGTTCATCCATCATAGTTATGTACCTCCAAGTTTCTTCTTGATCCAGGCCACGGCGTCCGCCTCGGTGGAGTAGCCGGTTTTGGGGATGATCTTCCAGTTATGGGATGCTGTGTCGTCCCGCATGATTACAGCGGTCAACTTCTGGGGCTGCCAGTCGATGGATTCCTCCTGAGTTTTGGCTTCATCTTCCGGGATGTTGAAGCGGTTTTTCGGCAGAATGACGGGGTGATAGGTGATCTTTCCATTCATCTGCCGCCGCTGGACAGCACCGATGCCCACATACGGCGGGTTCATCTTGTCGCCGAAATGGTACTCGTCCACATCCCCGACATTGTCTGCGGTCATGCCCAGGATAAAGCCCTGCTCCTCCGGGTCCAGGCCGTCCACCTCGATGTCTGCCGTGCCGGAAGAGAACTGCGCAGGCTCCACCTCCGCCAGGATGTTGTTGCAGAAAAAGGCATTCTCTTTGGTTGTTTCTGTGGCCACCGTCAGTTTCCTGGCCCGGGCCAGCTCTCTGACCCCGCTATATGTGACCGTGGAATCGGAATTGCTGTAGACAGCCACATGGATGCGGGAAAAGCCTGTAGTTACCATAAGTCATCGTCCTTTCGTAATTTTCTTAAATTCGTCATCGCAGGCCGCCACCATGGCGGCTTCCGTTTCCTTTTTCGCCGACCGAACAGCCCGGTCGATAAAGGGAATTTTCTGCCGGAAACTGGTGCCAGAGTTGACGGAACGGGCAATCAGGGAGTTTGGCTGGCCGTTAGGATGGGCGGTGGTGCGCACATCGTTATAGCCATCAAAGCCCAGCTTGACTTCATAAAATCCGTCCTTGTGCTGCATCGGCGTGATGCCGAAACTGTCCAGCAAGCCGTCCTTTTGCTTGCTGGTAATTCCTTCCAGCTTGTTGTCCGGTGTGCCGATTTTGTTAGCAGGTACAACCGGCAGGGCCTCGATTCCCTTGCGGATGGTGTCGGCCATCACATCAGCACCGGCATAGATAGTTGCGCCACAAACGGCCCTGATGGTGTTAGATTCGTTCAGCTGGCTCAGCAGCCGCTCGTATTCGGCCAGCCCCTCAATTTTCAGGGTTGCCACCAGCACCCACCCCCCAGCTAAACTCATAGTGAATCAGCTTGGTTGCCTCCTCATACTGGATGGAGTTCAGGCTCCAGCTGAAACCGTAGCCCTCAAACAGATCCATCAGCTTGTCAATGGCAGGATCGTATTCCCGCTGGGTAAAGTAGTCCGCCGTGCCAAGAATGACCAATTCGCCGGTTTTGTTGTCAGTGCAAAACCGGTCAAGGCCGTCCTCTGCCCAAATCAAGAACGGGGCTTCCAGCTGGGGGCGGAAATAGTGGTAGGTGTTGGGGATGACGGCCTGAAACAGCTTTCCGATGGTGCTAAGCCGGGCTGTAAAGTTCATAGAATTCCTCCATTCGCTGCAAAGAAAGGTCGGTCACTTTCAGACCGGCCTTGTCGTATAGGTGCTGCACATTCTGGATGCGGTACTGTTCGCCCTCAATGACGGCCCGCATCCCAATGCGGACAGTGCGATCCTGCCAGATCCGCACCAGCATATCTATCTGCTCCGCCACGCCCTTGGCGGCGTACTGTCGGCCATAGCCGATGATCCGCTCGCCGTAGCTGGTGGAGGAGACCTCCACCAACACCGGCTTTGGCATATTTCCATCCACAGAGCGATTTTCCAATCGACAAATGGTGATGGTGCCATCGTCCAGAATCAGGGTATCACCGTACTGCATCGGTCTGCCCCCTTCCTCCAAAAATGCGATTGTTCAGGGCAAAGCGCAGCATACGGGGCATGGGGTTCTCCGGGCTGTTCCGGGCCCGGTAGAGCCAGGCCGCATACATGATTTGCAGGTTGCTGTCATCAATGCTTTTTGCGTCCAGCTGGATGCCCTCGGCGGTGATCCGCTCCTTGGCTACCCCCAGCAGGTGCTGGAGGTAGCTGTTGACCGTTGTCGGTGGGTTTTGCAGATCCGCCCGAAGCAGCTCCAGCATTTCCTCCGGGGTCATGGGTCAGCCCTCCAGCTCAGCCGCCGTTGGCGAGGTCCTGCGGGAAGGTCACGGTCTTGGCGGGAGCCTCGCTGGAGATGGTCAGCACGCCAAAGGCCTCGGCGATCATGGGCCTGCCGTCATAGCGGGCGGTGCCCACCAGCACCGTCTGGCCCTCAATGATCCGCACCTCCCGGCTGGTCTCAATCCGGGTTCCGGCACGCTCGGCCAGACCATAGGCAGGCAGATAGCCAAAGACAATATTGTCATCGGGGACAAAACCCAGCGTGACAATGTCACCGCCGATGACGGGCATGGTCTTGCCCAGCCCAGCGATAATGGCTGCATTGGGAGCGGCACCCATGCTCTGGGTCAGCAGCTTGGTCTTGGTTTTTTTGTTCATAATCCAGACCAGGTCATCCTCGTAGTAATCATTGGAGGCTACGCCAGATGCGCCGACGATCTCCTGAAACAGCTCCAGGCCGGTGGCACCGGTGCCGGTCAACATATTGGTTGTATGCAGGTCAACCCACTTTCGGCCGGTGGGAGGGTAGTTTTCCGGCTGAGTTTCCTGGGCCAGCCGGGTCACAATGCCAAGGGGCATCTTCTTACCGGTGCCGTAGACAATGGCTCGATCCAGAGCCTTGCCGATGGCCTTGCCCAGCGCAGAGATCAGCTCGGACATCAGGTTGATGTCGCTGTCCTCCAAAATGGCGTTGCAGATGGCAAAAAAGCCGCCGACTTTGTAGCCGTCAAACTCGACGCCGGCAAAGGACAAATCCAGCTCGTTGAGCTTGGCACACATCTCCGTCCAGACGGCCTCGGGAATATCGCCCATGACCGTTTCCCGGGAGGTGCCGCCGACACGATGCTGGGAGACCCGGCGCAGCAGCTTGGAGTTTTCCTCGATTGCCTGCCGGATCAGGGGCAGGACGATTTCGGGAATCAGCAGTCCAGCATTGTTGATAGCCCGCTTCTCCCGGATGGCGCTGCGGACATTGGTCAGCAGGTCTTTCACCTCCTGCCGGGCAAAGAAGGCATCCCGCTCCTGATGGGTCATGCCGTAAAAAGTTCGAGTGTTCATGTGATTGTCATTCCTTTCCTGTTCGGTGGTGGGGGTGCGAGGGGCGGTCGGTACGGGGGCAGGCTGCGCAGTTTCCACCGCTGCCAGTTCCTGCTCCAGCTGGGCGATCTCCGCCTCTGCATCGGCCACAGCAGTATTGTGGGCCGTTCGCTCAGACTCAAATGTTTCGATCTCAGCGGAGACGGCAGCTTCGTCCTCCGCAGTGACCGCCTCAGCGATGGACTGCTCCAGCTCCTGCTCCCGGCGCTGGAAGTCCGCATTTTTGGCCCGCAGCTGGGACAGGGCCGCCTTTTTGTTTTCGATGCTGCGGCGCAGCATCAGTGCCTTTAGTGCCATTTATGTTGCTCCTTTCAGGCGGGCCAGCATGTCAGCCCGCCACTTTTCATGTCGTGTAGCCTGCGCCTTTTCAAACTGGGCTTTGACGCTGTCAAAGTCTGCCTTTGCCCGGGCGCTGATGTCGGTGTCCTTGTAGGCCGGGAATGTGCAGGGGGAGCATTCGTACAGCTCCACTTCCAAAATCTTGGTGTGGTAAATGTCTCCTTCCCACCATTCCTCCTGCCGGACGATGTCAAATCCGATGGAACAGCCGTCCACGTCACCACGGCTAACCCGGGCGTGGGCGTTGACAGCGTCCTGATCCTGTTCGTTTACCAAAATGGACCCCCACAGGCCGGAGTCGTCCTCCCGGTAAGTAGCCGTCCCGGCAGAGGTGCTACCAAGGACAATGTCGGAGTTGTGATTCCACAGAGCCTTAATGTCACCGCCGTTTGCCAGCGTCTTGGAAAAGGCACCGGGGGCAATGGTTTCCACCCAGTTGCCAAAGACTTTGTACTCCCGGTCAAAGACGGCAAAATGCCCTTCCAGATACCGGCCGCCGTCCCGTTCCCGGGTCTGCATGTTCTGCATTTTGAGGGTTCTATGTTGCATCCTCTTCACCTCCTTTCAGTTTCTTCTGATCCGCCACCTTGCTGCGGGGAATATAGTTTTCCAGCAAGACCAGCTCGTTCAGGCCCTCTCTTGGGGGCAGGCCCGCCCAGTCTCTGACCTCGTTGCCATCCATGGTGCCGCAGGCGTACATATCCATACCCAGTGCCACCAGCTCCTTCATGTCGTAGTTGTAAAGGCTGCGGGGGTTGAAGCGGAAGTACCACTCCGGCTTATAAATCAGTTTCCTGTTCAGCTCCTGCTGGATTATCAGGGCCAAGGGCATCAGGTAAGCGCCAATGAAATTATTCCAGGCATCCCGCCTAAATTCGCCGACGCCCAAAACAAACGGCGGCACTCCAATGATGGAGGCCACCGTCTGCTTATCCAATTTCACACTGTCAGCAATGGCCAGGTCCGCCAGGGACAGCGGCCGAACCTCCTGCACATCCACCTGCCCGGCGGGAATCACCCATGGCTCACCCGCCTTGCCAGTTTCGATGTACTCGTTCAGCAGCTTGCGCCGCCCCTGCTGGCTGGCAAATGTGTCGGCCAGCGCATCGACCTTGACCACCAAGCTTGGCTTCCATTTGGATTCCATGAAGCCTTTTTTCGTGACCGATGCCTGCTGCAAGGTTTTGGCCACCTCGTTCAGCGGCACCCGGTATCCGTCGCCCATCCACGGGGTGTGGATATTGGGATTCAGGTTAAAATGCAGCATGGCCCCGGGGTCGTGGGGTTTGCCGTCAATCAAAATCTGATAACCCCATCCGTCAGGCAGGAATGCCACCCGGGCCGGGTCAACAGGAAGAAGGTCTTCCAGGAAACCACCCCTGGTGCGGGGATACACCACCGCATTTCCGTTGCCTTCCAGATACAGGGCTTTGACCACCCACTGCATTAAATTCGACCGGCTCATATACTGGTTCGGCTCAATGTCGATTTTCCGGGACAGACCGTTGCGAATGCGGATGTCACCATCGGCGGTATTCTCCATAAGGTGGATGGTCATAGCCCCGATCAGCTTGGCCACAGTATCCACGGCGGCGCAGATCTCCGGGTTTTGCGCCAGCGAGGTATAGCCCGTTCCGCACAGGACCGAAAAAGCATCGGGCGAACACAGCCAGCTGACCGGGGCGGCAGCTGCCGCAGGCTCGGCCCTGGTGG